>VOFB01002764.1_pt1 | contig 42931 bp, 71 predicted proteins | sample 5384141 | NCBI WGS metagenome assembly VOFB01 (sample SAMN12384721, study PRJNA508395) | human gut metagenome | isolation source: healthy gut A | host: Homo sapiens
GCTTCGTTCGGTTGCATGGTATAATAGGTGTCAGGTTACGAAGTTATTCGGTGTTCCGACTGCTACCTGCTGAACGATGCATCGGCGTTTGTAACGTAAATTACAATACCGTCCTCCGAATAAAGGGGCTTGACCTTCATAGGTGTTAGTGAAGTCTTATATGTTGCAGCAACCTTATTTTCTGTTAAGTCTACTGCCGTTATACCGTTTGTTTTCAGGTAATTTCAAAATATTTACCTTAAACGTCTTTTCTGTTCCGTCTTCTGACTTAACATGGATATATACAGCATTGCCTTTGGCTGAGTTGCTTAACATCCATTTCATCTGTATATGTTGCATCGCCATTTACATAGAATGTACTGCTTGTTGAAATCGTCAATGCTTTCATCAGTTGTAACATTATCGCCGTCTACAATAACACCCTCTGCTACAAGTTTTTTGAGTTGTGTTATCTGTTCCGTCAGTTGACGCAGGCAAAGTATATTCATACTCACCGTCAGCATTCTGAGAAAGTTCTTCGCCGCCATATGTTACCTTTATTGCAGTATTAGCCGACATTCTTATAATATCAAGCTGATATACACCCTGTGAATGATGTATCTGCTTGGAGTTACAGCAATATAAAAGTGTTGTTGTATCTGCTGTAATCAAACATTTCTCATGTCGAACGGCATTCCTGACATAGAGTCACTCTTTGCAGTTACTTCATCAGGACGAATTGCAACCTTTGAGCTTGTGCTTGCCGCTACGGCATTAACCTGTACATAGTTAGTATCATACTTAATCTTTTGCAACATACTTACCGGTTGTCTTATCTATGACATTGTAATTTTCACCGATTATTGCCGTCGGCGGCTTGTACTCAAGCTTATCAACAGTAAGGCTTCCCAAACGAATCTGCTGTTTTCTTGTAAATACGTAGTGTATATTCATTAACCGCACCCAATGTTGTTGTTACCTTTAGAGCAATATCCACTATAACCCTTGTCATTGAAGTTCAAAGGTTACATCTTCGGTTGTTATATATGAATATACGTTGCCGTTCTCAATTGAACTTGTCCGTTGAGTTACTACAGTTGTCAATGTTACAGACGCTGTCTTAGCATCGTCATCAACTATACATACATTAACTTTTCATTACCGTCTTCTCTTACAAAGGAGTTGAGTTAATATAGCCGCTGTTATCAACTGATACAAACGGATCACTCTCTTTCATCAAAGCTTGAAAATTGTAAGTATGTACGGAGCACCGTCAAGCGAATCGGCTGTTAATTTAATATATGTCTTATCTGATGTCTTTGTATTATCAGAGGATAAATCCGTCATATGTGAATTCACCAGGTTGTTGCCTCCTTTACGGCATTTAGCAAACCATCAGGAGTGTATGTTACCTTTGCGACATCTCGATCATAGGAGTTGTGATGATGTTAATATTAGCAACATCCTTAATCGGGATTACAACCTCGTAGTTCTGAGTATCACTCGGATTCTTCTGGTACGCGGTATATGTATTAAGCACATTTCCGCTTGCATCAACGATTTCTACCTTAATTTCCTTGATTGTTGTTGCCTCAGACTGTCTGTAAATAGTCAATGAATGGTTTGATACAGTTCCGTCTTGTGCTGTTACTTTAATAGGAATAACCTTATGTTTCATTTGCCAACATTGTAATCTTCTGTACGTCATAGTAACCGTCATGACCGTTATCCTTGTCATGATCGCTGTTTACAGTTACATTCGCAATAGAATTTTAGCTGACGGAGAAACTTGGCTATAGATATAAATATCTCTATCCTTAGCATCGCCGGTTTCCTTAATGATTGCATAATAGTTACCTGTATTACCTATCAGAACACCATTTTCTTACATAATCCGATACTGCCGCATCTTTCAATTTAATATGGTTTTCAGGTTGGTCATAATAAACCAATCAGCTACATCTGTAGCAGGATCGTTTTCACCAACTTTTTACAATTCTCAAATCACCGTCATTTGAGTATCTTGTTGTATATGGAGCTTTATATATTCCGTCAAAGTTTGTGTTGCTGTTCTTAAACTCGTAATAATTATCTTCAAGTTCACTGATCGGTACATCTGTAAATTCATAGTATCCTATAAACTTAGGGTCTTTTAAACCAATATTTGCGTCTGTCAACAATGTACCCATAACAGGATTTTGACCGTTCTTATCTACCATATAGATAACATCTGCGTCTACAATACTCTTAACGTGTACCGTTACAGTTGTAGCATTAGGAATTGTTGTTTGTACAAGACCTGTATAAACACTCTTTAGAGGATCAACAAACTTATAAGACTTATCGCCTACAACAGATATTATCTCTGTATATTCATCACTGTCAAGATAACCCTTTTCAACTGCGGCTTGAGTTGCTGTGTCATCAAGTTTTGAATAATCAAATATGATTGCTTCAACATGATTATCGCTTGCATCGGCAACTTCTATATGCAGTCTGTTTTGTACCTGTCTTTGCATCTGTTACAACAAGCGTTGCAACACCTTCCTTAGTCTTTCCGCTTACTTTACCGTCTGAATCTACAGATACAAGTGAACCAGGAATAAGAGCAGTTACTCCATCCTTATCCATTTCATTCGTGATTTCCCATTTGTATGTGTTACCTGTTGTTGCATTATCTTTAATCAAGTTAAATCTATTGAATGAAACTTTCATCTGATAAGGTGCGGAACCGATATAAAGTTTCAAGCTTGAAGGAATAAGCTTCATCGCTCTGCCTGTTACAAAGCACAGGGCTGAATTCGTTAAGAATCAGATGCGTTTGTTGTACCAGGTTTATAGTGCGCAAGGATCTTCACCCGCATAAGCATCACCCAACTGACCGTGTGTATTTTCACCGAAGCTCCATACAAATCCGTCTTCAAGTACAACGTATGATGTTGCACCACCTGTTGCAACCGAAATTGCCGACAGACTTCCGTCATCAACAGTTACTTCTACAGGAGATACTTTGTCATCAGATGTTGTTACATTACCGATACCCAAACGTCCAAGGTCTGCACTACCCCAGCTCATCACTCTTCCGTCTGCCGTTATCGCAAGGTTGTGCAATGCACCGACTGAAATATCAACTGCGTAGTTATTGGCACCGTCAAATACATCTACATAGTCAGGAGCGTAGTATAACAAGCTTCCGCTTTTGTCAATACCTTGTCCAAGCTGACCTTCGCTGTTAGCACCCACGATATAATTCTGCCGTTATCAAGCATTGCAACAACGTGATATAAACCATCATACGTTTTTAAAATATGACCGTTAAATTCATCACCAAGGTCTATCTTTACAGGGTACGAATAGTAACGATTATTGGTATTATTAATTTGGTGATTCGAGTTTTCACCCCAACCCCAAAGTGTACCGTCATAACGTACTGCGCTTTGTTGCGCTACCGCCTGCACCGATACTAATGCTGATAACTTTGTTTCAAGCCTTGTGCTACAACCGGAGTGCTTGATCTCTTGCTTGTATCCTTTGAAGGAGCACCAAGCTGACCTAAGCTGTTGTCACCAAAGCTATATACGTATCCATCTGCCAAGTACCATTGTATGTTGTTTACCTGCCGAGATAGATACTATTTCAGGCAGACTTTCTACTACTTTGAGGTGTTGATACGACTATGCTTGCATTACCCAAACCAAGCTGACCGTAATCATTATGACCCCATGTATAAACTTCACCGTCACGGGTAAGTGCGATTGAATGATATTCACCTGCGTGAACAGATACAATATCCTTACCGTTTAATGCTGTTACATTTATAGGTTCATATGCACAAGATACGCTGCCGTCACCAAGCTGACCGTATTCATTGTTACCCCATGTCCAAACTGTTCCGTCCGACTTAAGAGCGATAACATGAGAGTTACCTGCTGAAATCATAGGAGCTGTCTGGTGCGTCTTTATCTATTACATGAACGATACATACTGATGTAGGTTACCCTTCTTAACAACGATATGAGTAATACCAATCTTTATTACCTGTAATCTCGCCGTCATTACCAACTGCGTAACATCTGCAATAGCTGTATTCTTACTTTCAAATGAGATACTTCCAGGATTATCATAATCAGTAATCGTTGAACTTCTTACCCGAATATGTGTCAAGAGTAGCTGTTTCTCCGACATGAATTGTCATTTCATATTTAGAAATAAAGTTCTGTTCTTTCACCGATTAGAACCGGAACATAACTCTTTGTTTCGTTTCTGGCAACCGTGTACCAAGTGAATAGTCACCATAACTGTAAACGTCACCATTCCTTGTATAGAATACTGAATATTCATCACCAAGATTTACACCTGCGATTGCGAAATCGTTATATGATGACTTGATAGTATCAATAACAGCATTTGCAATAGGTATATTTCTTTCAACAGTGTCACCTATGCCAAGTTGACCCTTATTATTTTGACCGAATACATACATATTACCATCCTTACCGATAACTGTACTGTATTTATTACCGGCTGCTATGGTTACTGCATCTGTTAAAATCTTTGTGTAGGTATTTTTGTTGCACTTGGTGTATTACCAAGCTGACCGTGTCGGTCACTGCCTGTTGCATAAACGCTTGATGTAAATGCAAGAGCAATACTATGGTCATATCCTGCAGCTATAGCAACTATAGCTTCGGTATTCTTACTTCTGTCGGCAACCACAATTCACCTGTGTTATTACCGACTCCGCCTTGTCCCGAATCATTAGCGCCCATTGCCCAAATTGTTCCGTTTGAACGCAATAGCAATGCATTTTCACTGCCTGCCGAAATAGCAGTTACACTGTCAACTGTTGATACGCTCTGAGGAGTAATGCCAAGTACCGATATTACCGATACCAAGTTCCCTTATTGTTGCTGCCCCATGTCCATACATTACCGTACTTATCAAAAGAGCCATACCGAACGCATCACCTGCTGCAACGTTAATTACTTAGTCCGTCAATCTGCGAATGATGTGAGCCGATATTGCTGTTGATGCAACTCCAAGCTGACTGCAGTCATTCAGACCTGTTGAGTAAACAGTTCCGTCTGATGCTACGGCAAGTGCAAATTCTTCACCGACTGCAATATCAATAAACTTAACACCTGACGGTGTTACATCAGTAGGTTCATCAACAGATATTGTGTTGCCTGTCCAAGTTGACCGTTCTTGTTTATACCCCATGCCCAAAGAGTTCCGTCTGCTCTTAGAGCAAGTGAATGGTTACCCTTCGTTATAGCCTTAGGTTTCAAATCCTACATTATTATTTGATACGATTACTTTTATGTACTCTTTTTGACTGTATTTGTTTTCAGCCGCAAATGTATGCCATTTGCTTTATTCAGTTGCAACGCCTGTTGACTTTTGATTTCAAGTACACCAGGTCACTTGAAACAAACTCAAATTCATTCATACTAAGTATGCCGCTCTGATATAGATTGAATACATTAAATCCTGCATCAAATCCTTAACATCATCGACATTCATATAGATTGTGCCATAAAGGCCATGTACCGTTTTCATAAATAACAACTTCGTTACCGCCAACCATTAGGGTACATTCTTATCCAATTTGTGTACCGTACCAAGCTGACCGTATTCATTACTACCTACAATCAAACGTTTCCGTTTTCATCGACTGCCATCTGATGATTTGAGCCGCCTGCAACAAGGTCAAACTTCAAATCATCTGATGATTTAATAACTTTAGCAGGTACATACTTCTCTGTTGTGTTGCCGATACCAAGCTGACCGTATTCATTTCACCCCATCTGTAAATGTCACCATTTTACATCAATCGCGGCTGAAACATTTACTTGCTGAAATATCAACAATTCCCGACAGATATGAATCTCCCGAATTTTGTTCGCCTTTATAAACCTTTACCGGAACAGTACTTGCTGTTCTGCTGTTTTTGTACCAAGTTGACCGTGTTCATTTGCCTAATGCCCAAACATTTCCGTTAGTATCAAGAGCAAGAAGATGGTTCGTACCGTGTGCAATCTTCAAGATTGAAAGTTCATTTCCGTTATCGTCCTTGTATCCCATTACCTTTGTAGGAATGTTATCCTTAGACATCTTCCAAACTTCACCGCTTATACTTAGAGCATGCCGCTTACTTGAAGAATGTTATTCAAACCTGAAACGATTGATGCGTAATTTTGATTATCGTATTCTTCTCCAAATACTGCAACTTTTGTACCGTTTGCAAGTAGGATATATGCTGTATTGCCGTGAGTTGAAATTCCAACTGCACCTTCTACATCTGTACCGTCTTTGTATTTAACTTTGTGTCAATACCGGTAGCCGATCTGTCATCATTACCGTTACCAAGCTGACCATTGTTATTATTACCCCACGAGTAAACTTTACTGCTCATTCCTATTGCAAGATTATACTTATCACCTGCCGCAATCAGAACAGCTTGTTCATTGTTTGCACCTAACGTCACCTTCTTAGGTTCAAGTGACATTCCGTTTTCTGTTTCATATCCAAGTTGATTTGAGTCATTCAGACCCCAAGTCCATACAGTACCGTCATACTTAAGGGCAATGCTGTGTCCTTTGCCGCCGTCACCATCGGGTAGATACCACCGTTTTGACCTACGTAAACCGTTACATAACCGATTGTGTTTGAAGATGTCTTAACAACCTTCAAGATTGCTTTTTACCGTCTTTCACACCTGTTATTGTAAGTCCGTCGCTTTCTACCCTAACAACTGATGTATCAAGTGATTCAACTGTATAACTGTTATCGGTTGATGTAGTCTTACCTAATAGATTTTAGATATTCGGCAATCGTTACCGTAAGTGCATTATTATTAGTGTCACCTACAGAAACATTAACGCTTGAACCCTTATCCAATCTGATAACCTGCGGTTTAACGCTAAGTTGCATTTACCCCAATTACAGGAATATATGCATTCGCATTATCCTGATTACCAAGCTGGCTGTATTCATTTGCACCGAAACTCCATACATAACCGTCACTGTCAATAGTTACTGTATGGTTAATACCTGCAGCAACAAAGATAATATTCTTTTTTGCAGAATCAATGTATTCAACTTTGAAGGGCTCTTATAGTCCTTCTTAATCTTCTGACCTGACTGATACTTTTTCTTCATTGATACCCCATGCATATACGTCACCATTTTCTGTTATGGCTACGCTTTAACGATAACCGGCTGCAATATCAATTACCTTGCCAAGTGTGCTTATAAATTGAATATCGTTTGTACCAACTGAACTTATATCGCTCAATTCACCGACACAGTTCACCGTTCTTGTTATCACCAATGTATATAGGCCTCGTCTCTTGCTATAAGAAGAGTATGGGTTGTATCCAATATTATTGCGCTGCCGTCACCGACGTGGTCATTGATGCAACCTTTATAAAAACATCTTTAGTATCTTTTTGAATTATTACCGATGACGCATTCTTATTAGGAATTTGCCATATTGTACCGTCAGCCTTTAGAGCCGTATTTGCCTGAAATTTGAATCATTTCTCCGAACAAATCAAGCTGAATAGGTTTACTACCATAACCTGTATTGTTATTGATATTACCCCATGCGTAAATATATCCGTCCTCAGAAGCGCATAGCTTGTTGTTTCGCCGACACCGATTTCAACAGCCTTTGTGCTGTCAGGAAAGATAACCTGTACGGGTTTATTAAATTGTTACGTGTACCGTTTCCAAGCTGACCTAGGTCATTTCTTCCCAAGTCCATACTTTACCTGTATTGTCAACAGCTTTACAGTATGAGGTTACCCCGTTTCAATTCTTGTAATATAATTTGAAGGATTACCGAAATCAAAAAGTAATCTCTGTAGGTACAATTCTGTTTTCTTTGCCTTGGTCACCAAGTTGACCTAAGTCATTTTACCCCATGTATATACTTTACCGTCTTTATCAAGTAAACAGTAAATCCTTCACCTGCGGCTACCTGCGGAAGGGTCTTATAGCCGTTCATAAGAACGCAGTTACTTAACAGTTGTTTGTCTGCCGCCGCCTGATACGATAATCTGTGTCTTACCTGTTGATACAGGATTGATTGTCAAGCCACTTACAGATGCAATGTTTCCGTTTATTGAACTTGCGCTGAAGTTTACATGAATCTGTATTCTGTATTACATTGAAGAACTTATTATAAACCGGATTGATAACTGATGTTTCACCCTCATGAAGTGTTGCAAAATATTCATCAAGTGAAATATAATCTTCACCCGTCTTTGCCGGAACAAGTTCATTTGTTTCTGTATCTGACGATTGACCTGCCATTACCATTACCGATTTTGACCAAGGTCACTTGCACCCCATGTATATACATATCCGTCTGTTAATATTGCAGAAGTATTTGTTCGCCTACTGCAACACCCCAAACATCAGTGTTATTTACAGGGTATATGTCGGTTTAGATACCTTTTCTGTCTGGCTGTTATCACCAATCTGACCACGACTGCCCGCACCCCAAGTATAAACCTTACCGCTATCTGTAAGTGCAGCTATATGCGTTTGAGCAGAACGCGAACCGCCAAACTGTAAATCAACAATACCGCTTGTTTCATTAGGTATGTTAATTTGAGATACTAACGAAACTTTTTCGCCTGCGGCATCATTCAATACTTGGTAATACTGATTATTACCCCATACAAATGCTCTGCCGTCAGCAGTCATAAATGCTGAGTTATAAGGGTAACGCCGAAAGTGCGGCTGCCTCAACTTTATCACCGGTTGAAGAATTTGCATCTACAGGTAAATCTACTTCTACAATAGTTGCAGTATATGTATTACCGTCTTTTGTTGTGTCAACACCAAGTTGTTTTTCTGTATTGTCACCGACTATCCACATAGTTTTGTTACCAGAAGTAACATTGTATGTGCGGTGCCGGCTGCTATATCAACTCTCCAAAGTGTACCGTTACCGCCAACACCTCTCATTAATACCTGAGTCGGATGTTGAGAACCGTTTACATCTGCTGTTCCAAGCTGACCTCTTTGTATTATTACCGAAGCTATATACATATCCGTTATCTGTTAAAACAACCGAATAATCAGCACCTGCAGCTACCTTTACCGCAAATACATTTTGAAAGTGCCTTAACCAATACAGGCAATGATGCACTGTCATATTTATAGGCGCTTACACCAGCTGACCGTAGTTATTCATTCCCCATGCATAGACTTGACCATTCTTATCTACTGCAAGAACATGGTCCGGACCTGCCGCAATATCAACGATTGTTTCAGCGTCAAGGTCAAATCTCTGGTCATTATTAAGGATTGATATATTGATCAATTCTTGTAGGAGTTGCAATTACAGGAGTTGCTGTATCAATACCTACTCTGCCGTTAGTATTTGAACCCCAACCCCAAAATTGTTCCGTCTGCTTTCAATGCGATTACATAACCGTCACCGATTGCAATCTTAGGATTTGTAAATCCTTCTGAAACCGTAATATGAGTTGCAACAGTCTTACCTGTAAAGTGAATCTGTTGCAATAAGAACAGTTGAACCTGTCTTAAGTCCCCTAACCTTTACAGTAGTCGATGTCAAACCGCCTGTTGCGGCTGAAGGAGTGGATGATACGATTTCTGCAATATTTGATTTAGTATTCTCCATGTAACTTCGCTTGTGGTTGTTGTTGATGTATTAAATAATGAGAATACTGTAGCCGATGAAGTTGCAGTTACATCTGCTTCATCTGTCGGATGAAGTCTTAGAACCTTTGAATCAAGTGAAACCGGACTGCTGCCGACAACTACCGGATAAGGACTGTTATCCGTCGTTTGGTCACCAAGCTGACCTTGATTGTTAAGACCCCATACGTATACTCCGCCTGTCTTAGAAACGGCAAGTACATGAGATGCATTATCGCCTGATTCAACCATCATAATATTTGATAGTTTTTCTGTTCCGCTGTTATTCTTATCAACAAGAGTTGGAAGTGTTGAAATTCCTCCCGTAACTCCGTGACCTAATTGACCTACATGGTTATAACCCCATGCATATACATTTGCATCTGCAGTATTGGTAAGTGCAACATGGAATCTGTAACCTGCTGTAATTTGCGAAATATCCGTCAAAGGATTTGTTCCGTCTGTTGTTACTCTTACAGGATATACATTAGTCCAGTTTGTTGTATTTGTACCTGTAATGCCTTCTGTATTAATACCTGTAGAATATACATAGTTATCAAAAGCATCAGTAGAATCTGTTATATTGTCTTTTAGTTCAAATGTTACATATGCACCATGATGGTCACCGCGGCCAAGACTTACAACACCCTTGAATTCACCGCCGTCGGCAAACTCTTCTGCATCTTTTGAACAAGACTCGAATTACTTGTATTACCTACACCGCGTTCACCGTATCCGTTATAACCCACTGTGAATACTGTTGAATCTCTGTTCAAAATTGCTGTTGAATAAGTACCAACTTCTGCATCAAATGCATTATTAACACCGATAATCTTATTCGGTAATGTATTATTTGCAACCGTTTGTACCTAAGTTACCATAATTGTTATAGCCCCAAGCATAAGCAGTACCGTCATCCATGATTACTATAGCGCTATGAACACCGGCTCTTATCTTAACTGCCTTGTTTGAAAGACCTGCACCGAAGAAACCGTTACCATCTGTACTCTTAACCTTTATCGGATAGTATTGATAGTAATCGCTGCCTGTACCCTGTCCGAGTGCAGCATAGTAGTTACGTCCCCATGCATAGATGCTTCCATCTCTTGTCAATGCATATGCTGCATAAATGTTAGCCGAAATATCAATTACATCTTCAAGAGGTGAACCGTTATCAAGGACTACCTGTACAGGAGTTCCTGATTGAGTAACTGTTTTGTCATTAATACCAAGCTCGCCGTATGTATTTTCACCCCATGTCCAAACTGTTCCGTCTGCCTTTAGGGCAATTGAGAAGTAATCACCTGCATCAATCTTAGGGAATACAGCTGTTCCGTTGTCAACTGCCGACTGATAGTCTGCAGGAAGGACATTAACCTCTATCAACGCATACAAGCTTGTATCCTTATCTGCAACTACAATGTTTGCCTTACCTACGCCAACAAACGAAAGCTGATTATTAAGTCCGACTGTAACAACATTTGTATCTGTGGATGCAATTCTAAATGTACCTATATCTGTGATATGGTCTTCAAATACGTTAAAGCCGAAACAATACTGGTACAAAGCTTCTTGAAGGAGCACCTTCATATTTTGTAATTTCATTATTTGTTATACCGGTAAGCTTAATCTTTTTAGTACCGACAGGTGTAGGATAATTGCTGTTATGAAAACCGCCGTTACCGATTTGACCTTTGAGTACCAAGACCCCAAGCATATACGTCACCGTCTGTTTTTATAACTGCAGAATGATTGCCGTTGTTACTTGCATCTGCCCAGATTACTCTGTCAAGATTATTAGTACCGTTTTCGTCTTTAACGTTTGTAAACTTGCTTTCTGAAAGATTTGTAGAACCTACGCCAAGCATTCCGTAATCGTTCTTACCTGTTGCAAGAAGTTCCTTACCGTTTTCCTTAATTGCAAATGTAGCTCTTGCTCCGCTGATACGGATTACATTATCTATATTGTTATTCTTTCTAGGCAAGCCGTCTGAATTAACAACACCAAGCTGACTGTCTACACCTTTACCCCAAACATATGTTTCCTTGTTTTCGGTAATTGCAAATCCACTGCCGTAACCCGCAGCAATTGCTACAACTTTATCATCAATAGAAACTTGAGATTTTGCTACTACACTTGTAGAAAGCTTACTTGTACCGTGTTCAATACTGCCGTTATAACCCCAAGCATATACTCTGCTGATTCTGCAAGAGAATAGCTTTTGTAGCATTTCTTTCCGCCTGCTATTGCTATTGCTCTTGATACACCTGTATATATCGGTGAAAGGATATAACCTGCACTACCGCTCTTGATTTGTCCGTTGTAATTCTTACCCCAGCCATATACATCCATCGTATCTGTAATTGCAAGTGCAAATTCATCCACACCTGAACCGCCGACTGAAATATCAGTTACAAGCAAGCCGTTATTTACAAATGACTGAATCATTTGAGGAGTATTAAGCTTAACGCTTGTTACCAAGCCTTGACCAAGCTGTCCATAATTATTTACACCCCATGTCCAAAGATGTCCGTCAAAATCAAGCGCCATTACGAAATTATCGCCTACAGCAATCTTTTTTAATATTTGACATAACCTTTCGAGGTTCTGTTTCCATACCGCCTGTGTATCCAAGGCCAAGTTGTCCCGAAGCATTATTACCCCATGACCAAACTGTTCCGTTTGCCTTTAGAGCTACAGTAAATGTTTGACCTGCCTCTACCATCGGATATGTTACGTATTCGTCTTTATCAGGCACTACTGAAACTAAGACATAAAGAGTATTAATTACATTATCTGCACTGTCTTTAATCTTAATTTGAACATATGTCTGTCCGACAGTTTTACCTGTTACTGTACCGTTTGAATCAACCGTTGCAACATTGCTGTCCCATACATCAAATTCCTGACTGTATGTAGCTGCCGCATCAGCTGATGAGAATAGGTTAAATGAACCCTTAATATCAATTATATTACCAATGTTTTGCTGCTTGTCAATCTTAGCAAGTATTTCTCTTTCCTTGACTAAAATTGTAGGCTCTGCACCTATCATTTGTGCAACATTGATTTTGTCGCCTGCATTTTGCAATGCAAGCTGTGAAGAAGTATTATCACCAACTGACCAAACGCTACCGTTTGAATCAATATAGTGAGTGTGCACCGTTTCTTGATGATGATGCACCTATTGCATCAGTTGCTGTTGTACCGTCATTCTTCGCAAATTCGAATACGGAACCATTGAAGTTGAGTTGTCTTCAGAACCGTTTGCAAGTTGACCGTGGTCGCCTAAACCTGATATTTTAAGCTGGCTGTCTTTATCTATTGTATATATGCTGTCACCACCGCCGATTATCGCTGTATTATCACGTCCAAGCATTTCTGTCGGAGTTCTGAGCGTTGATGTATTATTCGGCGAAATTGCATAGTATGCGTTATTACCCCATGCATATGTCTTTGTTGAAGGCTTACTTGAAGCATCAAGAGAATATGTAACAGCTATACCGTTTTGGTTACCTGCACCGATTGCCATTGCTCTGTTATCAAGCGGTACTAATGTATATACTGAACCTGACGTTCCGCCTGTTCCGTATTCATCTGCATAGTTCTTACCTAATGCATATACAAGACCGTTTGAAGTAGCGTATAAACCGTTGCACCTCTGCCGGCTGCAACATCTACCACATTAACTGCCGGAGACACAACAGGAGTATTGTAGCTTACGTCATTTGCAATCTTTAATTGTCTGTATTCATTTGAACCGAAACCATATACGTTACCGTTTTGAATCAAGTGCAACAACAAATATCTTCTCGTCATTCAATCCGCCTGCGGCAATCGCAACGATATTTTCAAGATATGTCTTATCTGCATTGCCTTGGTTCTGTTCACCCTTCAATACCTGTACCGGTACATTTGAGCTTACAGTTGTTCCGTTACCAAGCTGACCGTTGATCATTTCTACCCCACGTCCAAACTTTGTTCCGTCTGTCTTTAGAGCTACCGCTGTCGACCAGCTGCCGCAATCTTTATAATATCGCTTAAAGAGTCTATCTTTTCCGGATATACAACTGTTCCGTTTGATACACCGTTACCAAGCTGACCGTATGTATTTTTGACCCCATGTCCAAACTGTTCCGTCTGCCTTTAGAGCAACAGTAAAGTCTGTACCTGCAGCTACCTGCGGATATGCTACACTTGTTTTTCCGACCGTCAAATCCGACGGACGTACTTCTACCTTAACAAGACCTGTTGTTAGAGGGTCGTTTGCAATAGATACTATAACATATGTTGTACCTACACCCACCGGCGTAATTTCACCGGTATCAGGATTTACAGTTATAATATTATTGTTTCCGTCATATGTCTGCCATAGAAGCTTAGCATCTGTCTTACCGCCGTTATTTTGAGTTGAATACATTAAACGAATCATCCGACGGTGCCGGAATTGTTACACTTCCGCCATTTACCTTTAATGAATATAGATATTGACTCATTGTCAGGTAAGATGCACCAACTCTTTACAGGAGTCGACTCATCTTTATTTGAACCGTTGCCAAGTTTATAATATGAATTATTTCCCCAAGCCCAAACACTACCGTTTGACTTGATTGCATACATTGATTGACCCGGTCTTTCATCAGCTGTTACTGCCGCATTAATTATATCTTCAAGATATGTACCCTCTTCACCTGAGTCACCTGCAAGTACATTGCCTACTACACCGAACTTAGAATTCGGTCCTTGTCCTGTTGCATATATACCCGCTTGACCTGATGTATAAAGTCTTCCGTCTGTCATTAAAACAACCGAACTCAATGACGCATCTGCAAATACAGGAGATGCTGTAATTGTCGTTGACGGATAATTTATAAGTTTAATCAAGTAATCAGCGCCTATTCCGCTTGCTGATTCGACATGAACTTTTACAAGTTGTTCAAACTTATCATTACCTGATGTTGCGACATTATATGTATTCAAGCTTGCACCGGCATAGCTTGTGTCATCGCCCTCTGTAAAGACAGTACCGTCAAGGGCAGTCATTTCGACATTATAGAATTGTACTGTTGCATTCTTGCTTGTCGCAAATACAACCGGAGTTGCCGAAACAGCACCAAGAGGCAATTCAACTTCATACAACGCGTCAGCATCTGCCGGAGCTTCATCACTTAGTACACCAAGTGCCGTTGACGCTTCACCGTTCTTCATCACAAGATTTACAGATACCTTTTTCAATGAAGTATCATCACTGTCATCGGCTTGCATTTCAATACTGTCTGCAGACATTGTTTCAATCGCCTGCTCATAATTATGTTTGCTGTAATCTGCGACAACTGTCGGTTTTGTATTAGTAGTTGAATTACCAAGACCTGTTGTACCGTAGCCTGCATAACCCCACATCATAACCAAACCGTCAGTTGTAATTGCAACTGCATTATGCCAACATTGTTTTGCATACAATGCTTTCTTACAGTTTAAGTCAGCTTGGGTAGTTGTAATTCTGTCAGATGTTGTTCCGTTACCTGCTGAGCCATATCCGTTATATCCCCAAGATACAATTTGTCCGTCACTGCGAAGAACACTGCCGGTATGTCCGATTGCGTCAGAATTAATTCTAACTGCACCGTTTAGCATTGAGTTATTCTTTGTGATATTAACCGGTACACCTGTTACATATGAATCGCTTGTATTCTTAGGATCTATTACTGACTTATAGTTTCTGCCCCATGTATATAGAGTGCCCTTTTATATCAAGTGCCATTGAATATGATGCATAGTTACTGTATCCGCCTGCACCGATGTCTACGATAAAGTCACTGCCATTACCGTCGCCAAGATATGTGTTTGTATTATTGTTGCTATAACCTGTACCGACAACTCTCATAGCGACAGTCGAACTATGATCTGAAGTATCACCGTCACCAAGTGAGCCATAAATACCCCAACCCCATGCATAAACTTGACCGTCTGCCGTTAAAGCAAGGTTGTGATATGCACCGACTGCGATTTTTACGATATTTGTAAGAGGTACATTATTTGAATCAGGATCAGACTGATTTTCCTTTCTAAGTACCTGTTCAGGATGATCATGGTCACCGCCTGCAGTACCTATACCTAATTCACCGTGTGCATTGTAACCCCATGCCCAAACTGTTCCGTCTGCTTTTAGAGCTACTGTATGATAGAAACCAGGCTGAACTTGAGGGTATGCAATATAATTTGTACCTTGCGGTTCAACGTTTAGTTTGAAGAAACCTTCTGCTCCGTTTTTATCCGTTACAACAATATATGTTATACCAGTCTTTTTTAGCTGTCACAACGCCTGTCTTTGCATCGACTGTTGCAACTTCTGTATCAACCGATTTAAAAGTCAAATCATCAGGAGTATATGCAGACGCTCTCAACAAGTTAAATGATGATACACCGCTGATACCGCTTAAATCAATCGAAAGAATATCTCCCTCTTGAATTGAAGTTACAATTTTACTTGTATTCTGCATCTTTAATGTGTCGTAATATATTACAACATCATTGTCAACTCCATTGTTTGTCCATGTTGCTGTTGAGATTGTAAGTTGTGGCTGACCCATATCAGATACTACCTTAACAGGTGCTTTTCTTCTATCTGTCGTACCGTCACCAAGTTGACCGTTTATGTTATAACCCCAATCCCATACAGAATAGTCTGATTGAACAGAACCCATATGGTATCCGCCTGCATATAGACTTACTGTATCCTCAAGGTAATCTTTCTTTGTTTCGCCTCCAACTACACGTGTTGCATATACATATGTAGCATCTGACTTGTTAAGACCTAGTTGTCCGTATGAATTATTACCCCATGCATATACCTTTGTGAATGGATCGGCAGATGCATCTTCAATAACGCGAGCTGACATTTGCTGCATACCTGCGGCAATTTCAACCACGTCACTAAGTTCTGTTGATTGTCTGTTTTTTACAACTGTCGGTACATTTACAGTGCTTGCGCTCGTATCTACACCAAGCTGTCTTTGGGCATTATAACCCCATGTATATATGCTTTTCTGTCAGTTGTTACAACACCTGCCGATACACCGCCGGCTGTAATTTGTACCACATTTTGTAAGCCTTTGTCTGTATCACCGTCGATACCTACAGGTCGAACCGGTGTTAAAGATGATGTGTATGACTTATTACCAAGCTGACCGTTAGAATTCTGACCCCAAGTCATAACACTGCCGTCTTTTCTTAGAACTACAGCGAAATCGTTAGTGCCGTTTACCCAGTCACCGCCTGCTGCGATTTGTATTACATCGCCCAAATATACTGTATATGCCAATCCGCCGCTTACTCTTACAGGAGCATTTGAATTGGTATTTGTATTATTACCTAACTGACCTACATTATTTAGACCCCAAGTATAGACATTACCTTTTTGTCAAGAGCCACGAATGTAGGGACCTGCTGAAATTTGGATAATATCCTCCAAATAAGTGCTTGAGCTATCCTGCTCACCTGTTACAACCTGCATAGGTGTCAAACAACTTGTTTTACTTGAATCAGTTGGGTTACCTTTTACACCGATACCAATTGACCGTAGCTGTTATCACCCCATGCCCAAACTGTTCCGTTTTCACGAAGTGCAAGAGCATAGTAACGATTACCACCGTCAAATGTACCGCCTGCTGCAACCTGCACTACATTTGTAAGGTATTGGTTACCTGTAGCGCCACCCATCACTTGTACAGAATAAGTGAATCCGCTAAAACTGTTGTTACCAAGCTGTCCCGCAACATTGTAACCCCATGTCCAAACTGTTCCGTCTGCCTTAGAGCTACTGTTGACGATTGCTTAGCTGAAACCATAGGGAGTTGCTACTGCGTCTTTCGGCTTAACTTGTACACGAATAATACCTACAAAGTTTCTTGTAGGATCTGTATCACGAATTATTACAACACCTGTTCCGTACTTACCGTTTTGGTTTGGAGCAATTGTATTGCCGTTCTTGATTGTAAACAAAGTCTCGTCAAATGAAGAAATTTCAATATCCTTAGCATTTGAATATGAAGAACTCTTGTCAGTGATAAGGTTAAATCCGAAGATTTGTTCACCGATTAGCTTTGATGTGTCTATAACAAGCTGTTCATCTTCAGCGATTGCTTCACCGCCCGACAAGCTTCTCGGCATTGAAGAATTTTCATATTTGCGTACAGTAGTACCTGTTTCACTCTTCTGTACTTCTGCATATTGAACATCAAGTTTGTTGTCGGAGGGTATCCGACACTTACCGAATCGATGAATTTTCATTCTTTGAGTTACCAAGTTGTCCATCTGTATTCAGACCCCATGCCCACACGGTTCCGTCTGTACGCACGGCTGCACCGAATTGACCATTTTGTGCACCAACAATTTGTACAACATCCTTCAAGTTTTGTACGTCCTGAACTTCATTTGTTGTAGTTGTTTTACCATTACCAAGCACACCATATCCGCCATATCCCAAGCTTGAAACTGTTCCGTCTTCTTTTTAGGATATATGTATATCCGGTATTACCTATGCTGTTTACATGCCAATCATCGCTTCCGCTTTTACCTCCTCCGGCTACTTGTACTGCTGTCGAAATACCTGTTGCTACTCTCACCGGTTTTGAAACTATTGATGATTTTACTCCCAACGCTCCGTACAAGCTGTTTCCCCAACCATATACTTTTACTTTCCGTTACCGCAAGACTGGTTCCGAATCTATTTTTTTCACCGCGTCCGGTTCCTCCCATTGCATCTATTTGTACAAACTTCTTTTAGATATCCTGTTTTCGCTTTTTTGTTTGCGCCCATTTAGAACCCTGTACGGAGCTGAATAATAGATTTTTTCACCACTATATTTGTCAGTATCATCACTATTTTTGTATAGCCATTTCCGAGCTGACCGTATTGTCCCCAGCCCCATGCATATACTGTTCCGTTTGCCTTTAATGCCATACTGTGCCAGTTACCTGCAGTTACTTGTACCACATCTGTTAGATATTCGCTTCCTGATGCTCCGCCTTTTACTCTTTGAGGAATTGCAGAAACGGTCGTTTTCTTATTTCCAAGTTGTCCTCCGTCATTATAACCCCAACTATATACCTGACCCTTTTTTATCTATAGCTACATTATGATAATATCCTGCCGCAATATAAACTATATCAGAAATAGTTGTGATTTTGCCCTGGTAAATTTGCCGGTGTATATGTCGTAACATCTCTGCCAAGCTGGTTGTGATTATTATAACCCCATGACCAAATTGCTCCGTCTGAATCAAGAGCTATTACATGGTTAGAACCTGCAGAAACTTGAATAATATTCTCTAAGAAACCACTATCACTATCCTGTTCACCTGTTAAAACCTGAACCGGTAGATTGGTATTATTCTTTTTTCCACTACCGAGTTCACCATTTATATTACTACCCCATGTCCAAACTGTTCCGTTTGCCTTTAATGCTACGCCAAAGGCATTGCCTGTTGCAATCATAGGCATTGCAACAGCATCTTTAGGACGAATTACTACACGTACAATAGAACCGTAGCCTCAACTTATTGTCCTTTACAAGCACTATTGCAACACCGTATTTATTACCAACCGGGTAACAATACCGTTCCATTGCTATCCTTTGTTACGGTTGCAAAACTTTCGTCAAATACTTCATATGTCAAGTCTTTAGGATCAACTTTGCATTAGCTTTTAAAGAGAAGCTCTTTTCAACTTGAATATCTGAGTCAATTCTAAACTTTTGATTCTTCTTCTATATATACAGTTGTTATAAGCTCATTATTTTCATTATATATAAGCTCCTGACCATTTTTATCTTTTTGCAATAGTTACACCGTCATTTTCAAGCACAGCCCCATTGCAGAAGCTTCATTGTATTTGATGAACTTCCTCCAACCTGAATTGCTTTCGTCTTTGGAGTATCTTGGGTACCATTACCAAGTTGTCCATATGTATTAACACCCCATGTCCAGACTGTTCCGTCTTCCTTTACCGCTGCACCAAAATTACCGTTTTTCGATCCGGCTACTTGCATTATTTCTGTTAGGTTATTTTATTTCTTGTACTGCAGTTGTCGACACTTTGCTCCGTTACCTAATTCACCGTTAACGTTATATCCCAAGCTTGAAACTGTTCCGTCTTTTTTAGGATATATGTATATCCGGTATTACCCATGCTGTTTACATGCCAATCATCGCTTCCGCTTTTACCTCCTCCGGCTACTTGCAGCGTTTGAAATATCTGTTCCTACTCTCACCGGTTTTGAAACTATTGATGATTTTACCCCCAATGCTCCGTACAAGCTGTTTCCCCAACCATATACTTCTTTTATTTTCCTGTTACCGCAAGACTGGTTCGAATCTATTTTTTTTCAGCGCGTCCGGTTCCTCCCCATTGCATCTATTTGTACAACTTCTTTTAGATATCCTGTTTCGCTTGTTTGCGCCCATTTAGAACCTGTACCGGAGCTGAATATTTTTTTCACCAATATATTGGTCACTATCATAACTATTTGTTGTATAGCCATTTCCGAGCTGACCGTATTGTCCCCAGCCCCATGCATATACTGTTCCGTTTGCCTTTAATGCCATACTATGCCAGTTACCTGCAGTTACTTGTACCACATCTGTTGATATTCGCTTCTGACGCTCCGCCTTTTTACTTGTACAGGCAACGACTTATTGCTTGTGTTATTATTTCCAAGTTGTCCTCCGTCATTACGACCCCATGTCCAGACTGTTCCCGTCTTTCTTTAATGCCATACTATGAACATATCCGGCACTTATTTGTACTATATCTGTAAGGAATGAATTACCATCGGCTGACTTTACCTGTACCGGTAACATACTATTTACTGACGATCCATTACCAAGCTGTCCATATGTATTTGAACCCCATGTCCATACTGTTCCGTCATTACGAAGTGCCATATTATGATCCGAACCGGCTGAAATTTCTATGATGTTGGTTAAATATCCATTTTCCATCAGCTGACTTTTACTTGTACCGGACTTGATGAATTTTCTGTTGAATTATTACCAAGTTGACCGTTTGTATTATTACCCCATGTCCATACTGTTCCGTCATATTTTAATGCTATTGTATGTGATGCTCCTGTTGCAACCATTGGTTTTGCAACTGACTTTAACATCATCAGTATCTTGTGGTTTTATACTTACTCGAATAATAGAACTATATCCATCGCTCTTCACAAGTATTATAGCTGTACCATAGATACCCTTAACAGGAGTTACTATACCTGTGTATTTACCAACTGTAGCAATATTTGGATTGAATGATGTATACTCTACTGATCCTGCTTTAACTTTTGACTATCCGGCAACAAGCTAAAACTTTGATTTAAAGATATTCCGTCTTCAAAAAATATGGAATTCTTCATTTTCGGCAATTAGCACATTAGTTATTAATTCGTTATTAAATTCTACTCGCTGAATTCCTGTATCTTGATTTGTAACGCTGCCATGTGTTATACGCATAGCATTAGACCCACTGCTACCAACTTGAATTGCATTTAGTTTAGGTGAATCTGTTGTACCATTACCAAGTTGTCCATTTGTATTGGCACCCCATGTCCAGACTGTTCCGTCTTCCCTTTACTGCTGCACCAAAATTACCGTTTTTCGATCCGGCTACTTGCATTATTTCTGTTAGGTTACTTACTTTTGTACTGCAGTTGTCGACGTATGCGCTCCGTTACCTAATTCGCCGTTAACGTTATATCCCAAGCTTGAAACTGTTCCGTCTTCTTTTAGGATATATGTATATCCGGTATTACCTATGCTGTTTACATGCCAATCATCGCTTCCGCTTTTACCTCCTCCGGCTACTTGCACAGCGTTTGAAATATCTGTTCCTACTTCTCACCGGTGTTGAAACTATTGATGATTTTACTCCCAACGCTCCATACAAGCTGTTTCCCCAACCATATACTTCTTTACTTTCCGTTACCGCAAGGCTGGTTCCGAATCTGTTTCTATCGTTGTGTCCGGTTCCTCCCATTGCATCTATTTGTACAACTTTTTTTAGATATCCCGTTTTGCTTGTTTGCGCTCCATTTAGAACCTGTACCGGAGCTGAATAGATTTTTCACCAATATATTGGTCACTATCATAACTATTTGTTGTATAGCCATTTCCGAGCTGACCGTATTGTCCCCAGCCCCATGCATATACTGTTCCGTTTGCCTTTAATGCCATACTGTGCCAGTTACCTGCAGTTACTTGTACCACATCTGTTAGATATTCGCTTCCTGACGCTCCGCCTTTTTACTTGTACAGGCAACGACTTATTGCTTGTGTTATTATTTCCAAGTTGTCCTCCGTCATTACGACCCCATGTCCAGACTGTTCCGTCTTTCTTTAATGCCATACTATGAACATATCCGGCACTTATTTGTACTATATCTGTAAGGAATGAATTACCATCGGCTGACTTTACCTGTACCGGTAACATACTATTTACTGACGATCCATTACCAAGCTGTCCATATGCATTTGAACCCCATGTAAAGACAGTTCCATCTTTGCTTAGTGCCATATTATGATCTGAACCGGCTGAAATTTCTATGATGTTGGTTAAATATCCATTTCCATCGGCTGACTTTACTTGTACAGGACTTGATGAATTTTCTGTTGAATTATTACCAAGCTGACCGTTTGTATTATTACCCCATGTCCAGACTGTTCCGTCATATTTTAATGCTATTGTATGTGATGCTCCTGTTGCAACCATTGGTTTTGCAACTGATTCCGGATTATCAGTTACAGAAGGTTTAATATTAATTCTAATAAGCGACTGTACAGACCCCGCTTTAATGATAATAATTGCAGTACCGTATGCACCTTTAACAGGCGTTACTACACCTGTATTGCTATTAACTGTTGCAAGATTTTCATTAAATGATGTTATCGTTATTCCTGATGGAGTTAACGTATCAGTATCAGGCAAAAAGACTGAAACTTTGTTTTGAAGTAATCTTTGTTTTATCAATTACAAAAGTATCATCTTCCGCAATAGTTATATTACCTATTATTTGATTTGGATCATCAAACTTCTCTAACACATCAGTTCCATGCATAATTGAACCGTACGAAATACGCATAGCATTAGACCCACTGCTGCCAACTTGAATTGCATTTAACTTAGGTGAATCTGTTGTACCATTACCAAGTTGTCCATTTGTATTAGCACCCCATGTCCAGACTGTTCCGTCTTCCTTTACTGCGGCACCAAAATTACCGTTTTTCGATCCGGCTACATGCATTATTTCTGTTAGGTTACTTACTTTTTTGTACTGCAGTTGTCGACGCTTTTGCTCCGTTACCTAATTCACCGTTAACATTATATCCCAAGCTTGAAACTGTTCCGTCTTCTTTTAGGATATATGTATATCCGGTATTACCTATGCTGTTTACATGCCAATCATCGCTTCCGCTTTTACCTCCTCCGGCTACTTGCACAGCGTTTGAAATATCTGTTCCTACTCTCACCGGTTTTGAAACTATTGATGATTTTACTCCCAATGCTCCGTACAAGCTGTTTCCCCAACCATATACTTCTTTACTTTCCGTTACCGCAAGACTGGTTCCGAATCTATTTTTTTCAGCGCGTCCGGTTCCTCCCATTGCATCTATTTGTACAACTTCTTTTAGATATCCGTTTCGCTTGTTTGCGCTCCATTTAGAACCTGTACCGAGCTGAATAGATTTTTTCATAACTATATTGGTCAGTATCATCACTATTTGTTGTATAGCCATTTCCGAGCTGACCGTATTGTCCCCAGCCCCATGCATATACTGTTCCGTTTGCCTTTAATGCCATACTGTGCCAGTTACCTGCAGTTACTTGTACCACATCTGTTAGATATTCGCTTCCTGATGCTCCGCCTTTTACTTGTACAGGCAATAATTGATTTTTAGTATTGCTGTTTCCAAGTTGTCCTCCGTCATTACGACCCCATGCCCAAACTGTTCCGTCTTTACGTAATGCTATATTATGTTGGTATCCAGCTGAAATTGAAACCACATTGGTAAGATTTAAATCACCATTTGCAATCTTTAACTTGAACAGGCAATGATGAATTTGTTGCAGTATTGTTTCCAAGCTGTCCATATGTATTTAAACCCCATGCCCAGACTGTTCCGTCTTTTACGTAGTGCTAATGTATGATTTGAACCGGCTGAAACAAAAATTATATCAGTTAAATATGAATTTCCATCTGCTGATTTTACTTGTACAGGACTATATACACTATTTTTATCTCCTCTACCGAGTTCACCGTTTGTATTATTACCCCACGTCCAAACGGTTCCATCATATTTTAATGCAACTGTAAAAGCGCCGCCCTGCCGCTACCATTGCGCTTGCAATACCCATATATGGTACAATGTTCACGCGAACCATGCCTTTAAATGTATTTGTCACACCTAAGTCATTATAATTATATTGAATCAAAATAACAGTGCTTCCATATTTTCCTTTATGTGCAGGACGTACATTACCGCTTGCATCCACCGTCACAATTTCAGGATTCATTGATTGATATGTTAGTTTCTCATTTGCCTTTTAAATACTGTTCTTCATCAACTGCCAAATTCAAGTTAAACTTTCTTGAAACATCAACTGAGCTAATTGAAAATGCATCATTCTTAGTGGCGTAAGAATCATCGCCACGAAGTGTTACAGTTGACACAACTGTATTATTGTCACCATATCTCCTATATTTCCCATAGGTGTAGTATTATCTATACTACTGTCTATTGTAATTTTATGTACCACAAGAGTATTCGAGCCTTCTGTTCCGGCTTGAATTGGTTTTGTTTTTGGTGTATCTGTTGTACCATTACCAAGCTGTCCATAGGTATTCTGTCCCCATGTCCATATTGTTCCGTTTTTCTTTACCGCTGCACCAAAATTACCGTCTTTCGATCCGGCAATTTGAGCAACATTGGTAAGTCCTTGTACTGTGCATACATTTGTTGTCGACGTATTCGTCCGTTACCTAATTCACCGTTAACGTTATATCCCAAGCTTGAAACTGTTCCGTCTTCTTTTAGGATATATGTATATCCGGTATTACCTATGCTGTTTACATGCCAATCATCGCTTCCGCTTTTACCTCCTCCGGCTACTTGCACAGCGTTTGAAATATCTGTTCCTACTCTCACCGGTTTTGAAACTATTGATGATTTTACTCCCAATGCTCCGTACAAGCTGTTTCCCCAACCATATACTTCTTTACTTTCCGTTACCCAAGGCTGGTTCCGAATCTGTTTTTATCGTTGTGTCCGGTTCCTCCCATTGCATCTATTTGTACAACTTCTTTTTAGATATCCTGTTTCGTTTGTTTGCGCTCCGTTTAGAACCTGCACCGGAGCTGAATAGATTTTTTCGCCACTATATTGGTCACTATCATAACTATTTGTTATAGCCATTTCCGAGTTGACCGTATTGTCCCCAGCCCCATGCATATACTGTTCCGTTTGCCTTTAATGCCATACTGTGCCAGTTACCTGCAGTTACTTGTACCACATCTGTTAGATATTCGCTTCCTGACGCTCCGCCTTTTACTTGTACAGGCAACGATTTATTGCTTGTGTTATTATTTCCAAGTTGTCCTCCGTCATTACGACCCCATGTCCAGACTGTTCCGTCTTTCTTTAATGCCATACCATGAACATATCCGGCACTTATTTGCACTACATCTGTAAGGAATGAATTACCATCGGCTGACTTTACCTGTACCGGTAACATACTATTTACTGACGATCCATTACCAAGCTGTCCATAGATATTCTGTCCCCATGTAAAGACAGTTCCATCTTTCTTTAATGCCATCACATAATTTGAGCCTGCTGATATTTGAATTATATTATTCAAATATCCTGTGCTACTGTCATTTTCTTCACCGGCAAAAAACCTGTACAGGGTAAGCTTTTGTTACACTAGTTCCATCACCAAGCTGTCCTACACCATTATTACCCCATGACCATACTGTTCCGTCTTTCTTTAGAGCAACAGTGTGACCACCTCCGGCTGCTACCATTGGTGCGGCAATGTCTGATGAAGATGTACGAACTTCAAGTTCGATTATACTCATCTCACCGTTGACTGTTCCGACAACTTGAGTTCTGCCGAATGCTTTGGCCGTAATCGTTGTACCTGAAGCTGAGGCGATGTTAGAGTTTATAACTTTAACATTTGAAACACCGTTTCCAAATACTGTAGCTGCATTAAAGCTTTCGCCGACTGCAATTCTTTGAAACGTTGTTCAAAGCCCGTTTCACTTTCAAGTGAAATATTTGCATTATCATTCGACGCAGTTTCTGCTGCCGAATTATCTGTTGCAACGTTTTCACTGTTTACAGTTTCTGTTACTTCAGTCTTGTCGCTTGATGTTGCGTTTGATGAATTTGAAACTGAAGTTGTTTTACTGTTATTTACAGTTGAATTTGTTGTGTTCGAGTTTCCTTTTTTTTTATACTTGAAGAACCGTGACCTTTTGATGAAGATACAGTTGACTGTGAATTTGTTTCAGCAGGCACTTCTTTTCAACAGTTTGAGTTTCAACTGCCGACACTTCAACATTTACTTTTTTCTGCCACATATTCTTTGATTTCTTCTTCACTGTATGTAGTAAATGAATCTGTTGTTGTTCCGACTGACGGTTCTGATGTTGTTGTGTATTCATTTACAGAAGTTGATGAATCAGTATTTTTTCTACACCGTCAACACTTGTTGTTGTATCTGTAGTTACTGTTTCACGAACCGTATAATTTGTTCCGACTTGTTCTTCAACTGTTTCTTCTTTTGCAACAGTTTCTGTTGATTGAACTGTTGTAGTTTCCGATACAGTTTTCATTGTGTTTCGCCGGTTTCTTCATCTTCTCCGACTGCTACCTGTTTTTCAACTGTGACCTCTTTTCGGCAGGTACTTCTTCATATACAGTTTTTGTCTTTGTTTCTACAATCGGTTCTTGACTTACGATTTCTGTTGTTGTAGTTTTCGTTGTTGTAGTTGCAACTTGTTTAGTCTTTGAAACTTCTTTTGAACTTCCTGTTCAACTGTTTTTGTTGTCGGGACTTCAACTGTTTCTGTTACAGTTTTCGTTTCCGGCTCTGCTGTTTCTTCGCTCTGAACGGTTACAAAATTATCTTCCCCGACCTCGTCTGATGTCTTTGTTTCAGAATTTGTTGTATTGTTTGTTGCATTTGACAATACTTGTGTTGTTGTTTCTGTTAATTCCTTTGATGTTACTTCTGATAACTTTTCATTATCTGATGTTTCTGTCTTTACTTTTTCAGATTTCGCGATTGCTTTTGTTTCTGCTTTACATCAGTTTTTGTGTTATCATTTGCGGCTGATTTTTCGTTGTTATCGATAACGCTTGTGTCCTGTTTTGTTTCCGTCTTTGAATCTGTGTTGCTATCGGCTTTGATTCATTTTCGGAAACTTTTGACTGATTTTCTTTCCTATTATATAGGGCGTTATCTGATGCAGTTTCTTCAGACTTATCTGCATCGACCTTTGCATCCTTGTCTAAATCCGCAACTTTATCTGTTTTATCGGTTGTATTTTCTGTTGTTTCTGTTTTTGTATCTGACAACGTTTCTGTGTTATCTTGTTGTCAGCATTTTCACTGTTTTGCTTTTCTTCAAATGCCTTTAGAATTTCTTCGTCTGACATATTGCTGAAATCAGTTGCACCTGTGTTGTTATTAGTATCTCCAAGCAAAAGATAGATCATATACAGAGTTTTTTCCTGTGTAAGACCTGTCTTGTACATATCTTCCACGAAGTTTTTAACTTCTTCAGATTCAAACTCTTTCTTTGAACCTGCGTCTTGTTGTTGTTCTTCCTCTGACGGAGCTTGTCCGTTTGAAAGATAGATTGTACCTGTAATCTTTTCGTAAGGATTTGATTTTAGCATTGCATAGAAAGGAGCTCTCTTTCTATATCTTCTACTGTTTCTTTATCCCATGTAATATCAACGGTACTCTTTGCACCATCTACTTTCGGTGTTGAAATTGAGAAGAACTTCGGTTCAACTTGCCACTCTCAATGTCGCTACCGTCACCATTTGCAGCGATTGCTGAAAATGTTTGTGTTTGTCCGAAATATGAGAATAGTGAAATCTTTATCAAAAGAAAGCTTATCGCTGTCGTTATCCTTTGAGAAAGGTTCAAGTACCTGTGAAGTACTTTGTAGAATTATTTTGAAGTATTAGATGATGATATATTGTTATAAGAAGACGATGAAGAGGAATTATTTTTTGCACCTGAAACAGACGAAGTGTTTGCTCCGCCTTTGAACTGTTCTCTGTATTATTTTGCGCATTACTATCAGACGCAGCTGCCTGTTCGTTGTTTTCGGCATTTTCTGCGTCATTTTGATTTTTATTGTCTCATCATCGGCAGCTCCAGCGTCCTTGACTCTGTGCTGCCTGAAGATCTTTGCTTTGTCCTCCACAGTTCCGGCTACTATTGCACGCCCCGCGTTAGTAACCTCCGCTAATGTAGGAACTTGAACCGATGTTCCTACCATCGACACCATAAAGTGCCGATAACACTTTTGTCATCATCTTGTTAAATTTCATTTTTAATCTCCACTAATTTGCCTTTAAGGTATTTTGTGTTTTTACACTATATATAGTAGAAAGTATGTCGATTTTTGTCTTGACGGCACACTTCTCCCATTATGTTTATTATACCTCTTTAGGGTATATTAGTCAAGATGTTTATTAAAGTTTCGTGTATATTCTTACATTTTCTTTATATTTTTGTTAAATTGTATTATTTTCATGCTTGTAAAATATCTGTATTCCTGGTTGAAACACTTCTGTAACGGAAATCGCATTTTATTTCATTTGTTTCATTTACGACTCGTTTTCTTTGCAATAATTGCTTTTAAAATTTCACTTTTGTTATTTTCCCAAAAATCTTTGATTTTCTTTAAAAAACTATTGACAAATGTAGTTTTTATATATAATCTGATAAGTTGAGTGTGTCATAAATAATACACTTGACAAAGTACAATTTTTCAGATACGGGTGTGACAAAACCATGATTGGTGATGCCGAAAGGTCAAAGTTACAGGTTGGCTATAAAACAAGCTGTACGAGTTTTGAACGAAAACAAAGCTTTAAAGTATATGTTGCCGACGACTGTGACGACCATATTAAAAGACGGAGTAAGCAAAATTGCTATGCAAAGCAATACTCCTGTGTTCTTCATTTCTACAATGAGGAATTGGGGAATATGTGCAAAATAGAAGTCGGTGCAAGCTGCCGTCGTATTAAAGTAGTTTATTACATATCTTAATGATATGCGATAATATATAAAAATTTATGAAAGGAAGTGTAACACGATATGCCTACATTTAATCAATTGGTTAGAACAGGTAGAAAGACATCAAAGAAGAAATCTACTGCTCCAGCTCTTCAAAAGAGTCTAAACCTCTAAAGAAGAAGACTACTGACAAGAGTTCACCTCAAAAAAGAGGCGTATGTACAGCTGTAAGAACTGCTACACCTAAGAAGCCTAACTCAGCTCTAAGAAAGATTGCAGAGTTAAAGCACAAACGGTATCGAAGTAACAGCTTTACATCCGGGTATAGGTCACAACCTACAAGAACATAGCGTTGTGCTTATCAGAGGTGGAAGAGTACGTGACCTTCCTGGTACAAGATACCACATTATCAGAGGTACTCTTGATGCTCAGGGTGTAAACGGACGTCTTCAGTCAAGAAGTTATGGTGCCAAGAAGCCAAAGAAAAGAAATAATGCCGCGTAATTAACTAATACGCGCGCATATCACAAGTGCATATCGAGTTATATTATTATATATTCGAATAGCACCACGGGTTTTGAAAGAATAAACTCGAGTACTGTGATGTCATTTGAAAAACAGAAATTTAAAATGTTTGACGGTAAAGCACAGTCGAGAATATCGCATTCAGACGCAGGTAGAATTTTTGATAAATATCAAGGCACAAAACGCAGGAATACTTTTGTGTATTCCGAGTATTTGTAACGCCGATATTTGCAAATACCAAGTATTTAATGCGAGATTTGACAGATGTAAGCGAAGAATATGAAGGAGGAAGTAAAAGTGCCAAGAAAAGGTTTTATAGCAAGAAGTGCTACCTGATCCGATATACAATAACGTTGTTGTAACAAAGCTTATAAACAACATTATGCTTGACGGTAAAAGGGTGTTGCTCAGAAAATAGTTTATGATGCATTCAATATCGTAGCAGAAAAAGACAGGTAAGGACGCACTTGAAGCATTCCAGGAAGCTATGGATAACATCATGCCGGTTCTTGAAGTAAAAGCAAGACGTGTGGGTGGTGCAACATACCAAGTTCCTATGGAGTCGTCCGAAAGACGCCAAACATTGGGTCTTAGATGGCTTACTGTTACTCAAGAGAAAGAAACGAAAAGACAATGAAGGAAAGACTTGCAAACGAGATCCTCGACGCTATGAACGGTACAGGCGGTTCAGTTAAGAAGCGTGAAGACACTCATAAGATGGCTGAAGCTAACAAGGCTTTCGCTCATTACAGATGGTAATTCCATTGTAGATTTTAAACAAATCCAACACAACCCGAATTACGATAGGGGACAAGGAAATTATGGCTATGACAAGTATTTCTAGAGATGACCCGTAATATAGGTATCATGGCTCACATTGATGCCGGTAAAACGACAACCACAGAACGTATTTTGTTCTACACAGGTGTTAACCATAAAGTTGGTGAAACACATGACGGTTCTGCTACGATGGACTGGATGGAGCAGGAGCAGGAAAGAGGTATCACAATTACTTCTGCTGCTACTACTTGCTACTGGAAAGACCATAGAATTAACATCATCGACACCCTGGCCACGTTGACTTCACCGTTGAAGTTGAGCGTTCTTTGCGCGTATTGGACGGTTCTGTAACAGTTCTTTGTGCTAAGGGTGGTGTTGAGCCTCAGTCTGAGACTGTATGGCGTCAAGCGGAAGAATATAAAGTACCTCGTATGGCTTACATCAACAAGATGGACATCATGGGCGCTAACTTCTACCATGTTGTTCAGATGATGAAGGACAGACTTAAATGTAATGCTGTTCCGATTCAGTTGCCAATCGGCAGTGAAGACGAATTCAAAGGCATCATTGACCTTGTAGAGATGAAAGCTGACGTTTTCTATGATGAACGGTAAAGATATGCGCGTGGAAGAAATTCCTGCCGATTTGCTTGAAAAAGCACAAGAGTATCGTACCCAACTGGTAGAGCACGTTGCTGAACAAGACGATGAGCTGATGGAAAAATTTGATGGGTGAAGAGCTGACATCAGAAGAAATCATTGCAGGTATTCGTAAAGCTACTTTGGCTAACTGCATGGTTCCTGTATGCTGCGGTACTTCTTACAGAAATAAAGGCGTACAAAAAGTTATTGGATGCAATCGTATTTATATGCCATCTCCTCTTGATATTCCTGATATGAAGGGTGTGAATCCTGAAACAGGTGAGGAAGATGTTCGTAAAGCATCCGATGACGAACCTTTTCTGCACTTGCATTTAAAATTGCAACTGACCCATTTGTTGGTAAATTGTGCTTCTTCAGAGTATATTCCGGTACACTTAAGCGCTGGTGGTCCGGTTTATAACTTTCTAAAGACAATACAGAACGTATCGGTCGTATTCTTCAAATGCACGCAAACCATAGACAAGATATTGATGTTGTTTATGCAGGTGATATTGCAGCTGCAGTTGGTTTGAGAAATAGTCGGCGGTGCTATTCCAAAGGAATACATTCCGGCTGTTGACCAGGGTATTCAGGGCGCAATGCTCAGCGGTGTTGTTGCAGGCTACAACTGTAGTTGATGTTAAGGTTGAGCTTTATGATGGTTCTTATCATGAAGTCGACTCATCAGAAATGGCATTTAAGATTGCCGGTTCAATGGCATTCAAGAACGCTATGAAAAAGGCAGATCCTGTACTTCTCGAACCGATCATGAAGGTTACTGTTATCACTCCTGAGGAATACCTCGGCGATGTAATCGGCGACCTTAACTCTCGTCGTGGTATGATCCAGAGCATGGAAGCTGACAACGGCGTTCAGAGAGTTATCGCTCATGTTCCGCTTTCAGAGATGTTTGGTTACGCAACAGATATGCGTTCCAAGACTCAGGGTCGTGGTCAGTATGTTATGGAGCCTGACACATATGCAGAGGTTCCGAAGAACATTGCTGAAAAGATTATGAGTGAAAGAGCTAAAAAGGACTAATCATACCTTTTAAAGCACTTTTTTCAAAAATGTATTGATTTTTTTAGAAAAAAATTGATACAATGATGATTAAATCTATTGTAAATTTTTTACAACAATAAGGAGGAAATTTCCAATGGCAAGAGAAAAATTTGAAAGAAATAAGCCCCATGTTAACATTGGTACAATCGGCCACGTTGACCATGGTAAAACAACACTTACTGCTGCTATCACAAAGGTTCTCAACCTCGAAGGCGATGCTGATTTCGTTGATTACGCTAACATCGATAAGGCTCCTGAAGAGAGAGAGCGTGGTATCACAATTAACACAGCTCACGTTGAGTATGAAACAGACAAGCGTCACTATGCACACGTTGACTGCCCAGGCCACGCTGACTATGTAAAGAACATGATCACTGGTGCTGCTCAGATGGACGGCGCTATCCTCGTTGTTTCAGCTGCTGACGGTCCAATGCCACAGACAAGAGAGCACATCCTTCTTTCTAGACAGGTAGGTGTACCTTACATCGTAGTATTCATGAACAAGACTGACCAGGTTGACGATCCCGAGCTTCTCGACCTCGTAGAGATGGAGATCCGTGACCTCCTCAACGAGTATGAGTTCCCGGGCGATGATACACCAATCATCAAGGGTTCAGCTTACCTTGCTCTTGATTGCCCATCTACAGGACATCAACGCTCCCGAATATAAGCTTGCATCATAGAGCTTATGAATGCTGTTGACGAGTATATTCCAACTCCTGACCGTAAGGCTGACCAGCCATTCCTTATGCCTGTTGAGGATATTCACAATCACAGGTCGTGGTACTGTTGCAACCGGTAGAGTTGAAAGAGGTCAGATTAAGACTGGTGAAGAAGTTGAAATCGTTGGTCTTACAGACGAAAAGAGAAAAGTTGTTGTTACAGGTCTTGAAATGTTCAGAAAGCTCCTTGACTTCGCTGAAGCAGGCGACAACGTAGGTGCACTTCTCCGTGGTGTTCAGAGAACGAAATCCAGAGAGGTCAGGTACTCTGCAAGCCGGGTACAATCCACCCACACACAAAGTTTTCCAGGTCAGGTTTACGTATTAAAGAAAGACGAAGGCGGCCGTCATACTCCTTTCTTCTCAAACTACAGACCACAGTTCTTCTTCAGAACAACAGACGTTTTCTGAAATCGAAGAAGCGTAAGCTTTTACTGATTTGATTATTCAAACGTGTGTAAGGCGACCAGAATTATCTACAGACTCATAGGATTTGTATAAATTTCACAATATGAATCAAGGGGAGCCCTGTAATGTCGATTCCAGCCCCTCAATCGCAATGTGACAGCTCCCTCCTTATTTTAACGTTTTTATCAACGACAAATCGTACTAAAATACTTTATCCAATTTAAAGTTATTATCAGCACAAAAGAACCGCATCAGACTAAGCGGTTCTTTATTTCTATTCTGGGTATTCAGCTACATAGCCCGTTTAGCACACTCAGGGCAAATATTCTTACCGTTGAATTGGAATATATTCTTTGCATCGCCACAGAATATGCGATACTTCTTTAGGATTATACAGTTAGTATAAATTTCCATCACAAATTTTCAAACTTTCTCATAGTTCTAATGACGGCCAGTTTTCAACCTTTCTAATTCCTACAGATTTCATTAAATTTATCTAATATTCTTTTAAACACCATATGTAATAAATTGTCAACAAAAAACAGAAAAATACTAACAAAAATAATTTTATAGAAATACCGCGTTTTTATGCGGATTTTAGCGACAGCCACAGCGAAATGGCTTTTTAAAACTCATATCGTGCCAACATATTTTTTGCTTTTATTACACGCTTTGACATATTCATCAAATAATCGGTATCATACTTAACCGCAAGCTGTCTTAATGTATCTTTTTATCAATATTAATAATCATATTCGGTGCTTGCGATTGCATAAGAATTATATCACGCAGATATGCAAGCCAAAAACGAATATATTTTCAGCCTTATCTTTATTTTCATCAAGATACTTCTTCACAACGAATGCCGAACTTCTGTCTGTTGACAATACCGAAAATAAATTTTCAAGTGAGGATGTTCTCACTGATTCAAAGTTTTCATCATTTATAATATTATCAGCAACTCGGCACACCTGCACAATACTTAATCAAAACGGCAAGCGTTCCTTTTCTTCGGGATATTTTCCGCTTATATACTTCTCCATAATCGCATCAGACACAGACGGAAAATGCACAAGCGTAAAACGTGATAAAATTGTCTGCAATAGGGAAGCGGAGTTTTCTGTTATCAAGATGAATACTGCGTATTCGGCGGTTCTTCAAACGTTTTTAAAAACGTGTTTTGTGCCTCCTCGGTAAGCAAAGACGCGTCCTCAAATATATAAACCTTATGCTTTGAATTAAACGGCTTTACAGCCACATCTTCCTCAAGTTTACGCATATCTTTGCACCGATACTTTTTGTCGGCTTTCGGTCGAACATAAATTATATCGGGGTTTGTGTCCGCTTTTGATTCTACGCAATTCTGACAACTTCCGCAGGTGCGACACCTGTATTTTGCACGTCAATGCCGCCGCAAAAGTCTGGCGGAATTGAGTACACCCAAGCCCTTTTTCACCCTCAAATATATACGCGTGTGAGCTTGCGCCGTTATGCACCGATTCTATTAAATTTTCATCAAATCCTCATTGGAACGTTTCGTATCCGTACATAATCTGCTTCCTATCTACTCAAAAATGAAATCAAATATCTTTTCCACAACCTCATCTTTTGTCATCTTTTTCAAAGCTGAACTTCATCATCTTTTGTTATAAGCGTCACGATATTTATTACCGCCAAAGCCTGCACCATCTTGTTTAAGATTATTTGCGACAATCATATCACAATTTTTCTTTTCAAGTTTCTTTCTTGAATTTTTCCAAGCATATTTTTCTGTTTCCATAGAGAAACCGCAGATAAATTGACCGTTTTTTCTTTCACCGAGGTTTTTAATATATCGTCCGTACGTTCAAGTTCAATCGACATATTACCGTCCTGTTTTTACCTTTTCACTGCTTACGTTCTTGGTCTGTAATCAGCCACTGCCGCCGCCTTAACGATTATATCCATACTGTCGGCACGTTCTATTACCGCGTCATACATATCTTTCGCACTCTGCACCTTAACCGTATTCACAAACACAGGAGGCTCACTGTCGCATTTACCCATAACAAGCGTCGTCCGCACCTCTTAGCATTGCGTTCTTTGCAAGTGCAAAACCCATTTTCCGCTCGAATGGTTTGTTATAGAATCTCACAGGGTCGATAGCCTCTACAGTTGCACCGGCTGTAACAAGCACTTTTTTACCTGTCATATCTTTTTCAAATGCAATCTCTTTAACAATGTATTCAAAAAAAAGCTCTTCATCAGGCATTCTGCCGTCACCCATATCACCGTTTGCAAGCATACCGTGTGCCGGTTCAACTATTTCATAGCCGTAATGCTTCAGCTTTTCAATGTTATCCTGCACGATATGGTTATGGAACATATTATGATTCATAGCAGGTGACACAATTTTCTTTGCAAGGGCAAGCCATGACAGTGGTGGTAAGCATATCGTCAGCGATGCCGTGTGCCAGCTTGCCAATTACATTTGCACTCGCCGGTGCAATCATAACCACATCCGCCGCTTTTTGCAAGTGCAACGTGTTCAACGCTGAATTCAAAATTACGGTCAAATGTATCTATAAGGCATTTATGCTTTTGTCAATGTTTCAAAAGTAATGGGATTAATAAAATTAGTTGCGTTCTGCGTCATAGCACGTGTACTTCACAATGCTGTTTTACAAGCATTCTTGCAAGATTTGCGATTTTGTACGCCGCAATACTTCCCGTAACTCAAGCACGACTGTTTTCCTTTGAGCATACTAATCCTCCGTTCAAATTATATTTATATACATTCTTCTATTATAGCACAATTTTCATATAAATAAATATCAAATTCACAAGAAACGGAGGAAAGTATATGAATTATATTTGGTGCTTGATGATTATTGTGTCGATAGTTGTATCAATTTTTAACGGCACTGTCGACAAACTATAAACGGTGCGTTTGAGGGTGCGAAAAGTGCCGTTTTACGGTATTGTCATTTTGCGGGGGTTATGTGCTTTTTGGACGGGTATTATGAAAATTGCCGAAAATGCGGGATTGTCACAGAAATTAAATTATTAAAACCTATAATAAACTTCCTGTTTCCCAATGCAGGTCAAAACGCAAAAAATATATTGCCGTGAATATGAGTGCCAACATACTCACGGAATGGGCAACGCCGCAACGCCTATGGGCATAAAGGCTATGCAATGTCTTGACAAAGAAAACAACAATCCGCGCTTTATACTTCAAAAAATATGTGTATGCTTGTCGTTTTGAACACCACGTCCGTACAGCTTATACCCACAACAATAATCGCTCTGCGTGTCGCGGCAGGCTCTGCAAATCCGTTTCGGTTATTCTGCCGATTTGGATTTCTTCATTCACCGCCGCATTTATTGCTAACACTGACAAAATTACTATATAGGGGTAAAATATGATTTATGTAATACCGCTCATAATTGCGCGTTCTTATAACCGCAATGATACTTCCGTCATACGAACTTTTTATAGATGGGGCAGAGGCGGAATGAAAATAGTATCAGGCACTTCTTTCACCTGACCATGCATCACTTCGCTATCAAATTTAATTCCTGCCGAAGTTATGCCTTTGGCACTTATCCAATCAATATCGGGCAGCGGTGCAGACGGGCATACTTACCGAAATTTTTAAACAATTACGGTGCCGACAGAAGAGTCGGTCAGATTGCCTCCGTTATAATGGGTTCGACAAAACAACTTTCTACTGTCTTTGCGTATATTTTGCGAAAACAAGGGTAAACATAACTTGAAAGCTGTTCCTTTGCGGCTGTCGGTGACATAGTTGGCATATTGACGGCGGCTATTTTGATTAAGTTGGTAAAAATTTTAACAATTTTTAATTATATACTTGAAAAACAGATAATTTTTTATATATAATATAATCAAGAAAAATCGGATAATTTTGTCCATAAAAAAGGAGAAATTGACTATGTACAACAAATTAACAGTTGAAGATGTTGACGTAAAGGCAAAGGTTTTAGTACGTTGTGACTTTAACGTGCCGCTTGACGCTGACGGTAATATCACAGACGAAAACCGTATTGTAGGTGCACTTCCTACAATTAAGTATCTTATAGATAACGGAGCAAGAGTTATTCTTTGCTCACATATGGAGTAAGCAAAGGGTGAGCCTGTTCCATCACTTTCTCTTGCCTGTTGCAAAGAGTCTTTCAGAAAAGCTTGGCAAAAAGTTGTTTTGCCGCATGACGATAACGTAGTAGGCGACAACGCTAAAAAAGGCTGTTGCAGAAATGAATGACGGTGATGTTGTTCTTCTTCAAAACACTCGTTACAGAAAGAAGAAACAAAGAACGAAGAAGCTTTTCAAAAGAACTTGCTTCACTTGCTGATTTGTTCGTAAATGACGCATTCGGTACAGCTCACAGAGCTCACTGCTCAAACGTAGGTGTATCTTCAATTCTTAAGCCGGCTGTTGCAGGTTACCCCTAATCGAGGAAATCAACTTCCTCGGTAACGCAGTAAACAACCCTGTAAGACCGCTTGCTATTCTTGGCGGAAGTAAAGTTTCTTCAAAGATTTCAGTTATTGAAAATCTTCTAAAGAAAGTAACAAAGCTAATCATCGGCGGCGGTATGGCTTACACATTCTTCGCAGCACAAGGCAAGACAACAGGTACATCACTTCTTGAACCTGATTACATTGACTATGCTAAGAAAATGCTTGACGAGGCAGGCGACAAGCTACTTCTTCCTGTTGATACAGTAGTTGCTAAAAATTTGCAAACGACGCCTGAATCCAAGTTGTTGAAGGTGACATTCCTGACGGCTGGATGGGTCTTGACATCGGTCCTAAGACAATCGAACTTTACAAAGAATGCTCTTAAAGACGCAAAGACAGTTGTTTGGAACGGTCCTATGGGCGTATTTGAAATGCCAAACTTCGCAAAGGTTCAAATACAATAGCTCAGGCTCTTGCCGATCTTGACGCTACAACAATCATCGGTGGCGGTGACAGTGTTGCTGCAGTAAACCAAGCAGGTCTTGGCGATAAGATGAGCCACATCTCAACAGGCGGCGGTGCATCAATGGAATTTCTTGAAGGTAAAGAACTTCCTGGTATCGCAGCTTTTGACAGATAAATAATTATTGTGACAGGGCGGTCATTGACCGCCTCTCCCATATTTTAAATATTCCGTAGAGTGACTGTCTGTCACTTATAATTAAACTACAAAAAGGAGAAATTACAATGGGAAAATATATAATTGCCCGGTAACTGGAAGATGAACAAGCTTCCATCAGAAACATATGATTACATCAAAGAAGTAATCGACGCAACAAAAGGGTTCAGAATGTGATAGTTTGCTGTACACCGTTCAGTATGCCTACCACAGGCTGTTGAAGCCGCTAAGGGTTCACACGTTAAAATCGGTGCTGAAAACCTACACTTTGAGGACAAGGGTGCTTTCACAGGTGAAGTAAAGTGCAGAAATGCTTAAAGACCTTGGTGTTGACTATGTTATCATGGGTCACAGCGAAAGACGTGAATACAACAACGAAACTGATGAAACAGTTAATCTAAAGGCTAAAAAGGCTCTTGAAAGGGTCTTATTCCTATAGTTTGCTGCGGTGAAAGTCTTGAACAGCGTGAAGCCGGTATCACAATGGACTGGATTGCTATTCAAATCAAAGAAGGCATTTGCCGGAATCAGTGCTGACGACGCTAAAAAGTTGTCGTTGCATACGAGCCAATCTGGGCTATCGGTACAGGCAAGACTGCTACTGACGACCAAGCTGAAGAAGTTTGCGGCGGTATCAGAGGGAATTACGAAAACCTTTACGATACTGAAACAGCAAAGGCTATTACTATTCAATACGGCGGCAGCATGAATCCTAAGAACTGTGCAGGACTTCTTGCTAAGCCAAACATTGATAATTGGTCTTATCGGCGGTGCATCTCTAAAAGTGCTGACTTCGCTGTTATCACAAAGGCAGCTAAATAATGATTTTACAAAAGGGCAGGCATTGTGCCTGTCCTATTTTAAACTATAAAGGGTAATTACTTATGGCAAAAGAAACCAATCGCATTAATTATTATGGACAGTTTACGGCATTAACCAAAATACAGAGGGTAATGCTATCGTAGCGGCAAAAAACCTCATCTTGACAAGCTTTTAGCCGAATACCCATTCACAGCTTTCTGCAAGCGGTCTTGACGTCAGTCTTCCTGACGGTCAAATGGGTAACAGTGAAGTAGGTCACACAAATATCGGTGCCGGCAGAATTGTTTATCAAATGCTTGTTAAGATTTCAAAAGACATTAACGACGGTAAAATTTATGAAAACAAGGCTCTTTCAGACGCTATGGACGCCGCTAAAGCTAACGGCAAGTCACTTCACCTTATGGGACTTCTTTCAAACGGCGGTGTACACAGCCACAACGACACCTTTACGGTCTGTTAAAGATGGCTAGAAAAAAGGTATTGAAAACGTATATGTTCACATTCCTTGACGGTCGTGACGTTCCTCCTACATCAGGTGCCGAATTTATGGCTGAACTTGAAAAAAAATTAAAGAAATCGGCGTAGGCTCTGTTGCTACAGTTATGGGACGTTTCTATGCAATGGATAGAGACAATGCTTGGGACAGAGTCGAAAAGGCTTACAAAGCTATGGTTGACGGCGAAGGCATACAGGGAAACAGACGCTGTTACAGCCGTTAAAAACTCATACGCAAATGACATTACAGACGAATTTGTTATTCCGACTGTTGTTGACAAGAACGGTATGATTAAAGAGGGCGACAGTGTTATTTTCTTCAACTTCCGTCCTGACAGAGCAAGACAGATTACAAGAACTTTTGTTGACCCTGACTTCACTGGCTTTGAAAGAAAGTATTTTCCTGTAAACTTCGTTTGCATGACTCAATATGACAGATCAATGCCAAATGTAACTGTAGCATATCCGCCGGAAACTCTTGAAATGACATTCGGAGAATACATCAGTAGAAAGGTCTTACACAGCTTAGAATTGCCGAAACACAAGTATGCACACGTTACATTCTTCTTCAACGGCGGTGAAGAAAAGCAATTTGACGGTGAGGAAAGAATACTTATCAAAGTCACCTGACGTTGCAACTTTCGATATGAAACCTGAAATGAGTGCTTATGAAGTTACTGACGCAGTTGTTGACGCAATCAATTCGGACAAGTTTGATGTTATCATTCTTAACTATGCTAACTGTGATATGGTCGGTCACACAGGTATTATGGAAGCGGCTGTTAAGGCAGTTGAAGCCGTTGACGAGTGTGTAGGCAGAATGGTTGACGCTATTCTTGCAAAGGGCGGACAAGCTATCATCACTGCCGATCACGGTAACGCTGACTGCTTAATCGACCCTGTTACAAAAGCTCCGTTTACAGCACATACAACTAACCCTGTTCCTATGATTCTTGTAGGTGCAGGCGATGTTAAAGTTAAGAACGGCAGACTTTGTGACCTTTGCCCGACTATGCTTGACCTTATGGGACTTGAAAAACCTGAACAAATGACAGGTGAGAGTCTTATTGTAAAATAATTTTGATATATTAGAGTGTCGAATTCAATCGGCACTCTTTTTTCTTTAAATTTCCACTTGTTATATTGCTGTTTATACTATATAATTAGCGGTGAGGAGGATATGATATGAAAAAATAGCAGCACTTTTTATCACTGATGATTATGTCACCGACGGTTTTTGCCGATGATGATATAACGGTATATCTAAACGAAGATGAATTAATATTTGAGCAGTCACCAATAATACAAAACGATTCAACTCTTGTACCGTTCAGAGCGATATTTGAAAATCTTGATATGGTTGTACAGTGGTTTGGCGACGAACAGCGTGTAACGGCTCAAAAAGACGATTTAACCATAACTTTGTTTATAAACGAAAATACGATGTATGTCAATGATACGTCTGTCGAGCTTAATACGCCCCTATAATCTACAATGATTACACCCTTGTACCGTTAAGGGCTGTATCAGGAATCGGCCGGTGCAGAGGTATTTTGGGACAGTGACACGCATACAGTTTATATTGAAACCGATAATGAAAGTGATTTTGATGATTGGGGATATGAAGTTCTGAATCTCGTAAACGAAGAACGTGCAAAATATAATGTTGCACCGTTAAAATGGGACATTCGCTTGCCGCTCTTGCCGAAAGTCACTGTGAAGATATGATAGACAGAAACTTCTTTGCACACAATACTCCTGACGGACAAACTCCGTTTGACAGAATGAAAGCAGGGATATCATATTCTTCGGCAGGGGAGAATATAGCCATGCAGGTCAATCTTCACCGCAAAAATGTTATGGATTCTTGGATGAATTCACCGGGACACCACAAAAATATATTAAATCGATTTTGAATATATAGGTGTGGGACTTGCACGAGGAGGATCATACGGTATTTATTGGGCTGCCAGGATTTTGCAACGTTTAAATAATGTAATAAAAAAAAATATTTTCCTATTGACACATACAATTAATAGTGGTAGTATAATAATATATAAGCAAGGTAGAGGTGCGCTTGTGTATCAGTATGTATACGGAGATATGCAATTATCTTTGATGTATACAGAAAGGACACATTGCCGAAGTTTGAATATTATTGCGGATATTCATTCTGGGCATATCGTTAATAGCGGTATGACTGTCATCGTAAGGTGGGGGAGCTATCGCTGTTTTGTTATATGCAAACATAGCAGTAGTTTCTGACTACTGCTTTTTATTTTTATAAAAAACAAAGGAAGTCAAAATGAAAGACAATTACAAAGTAGGTATTATAGGTGCAACAGGTATGGTTGGACAGCGTTTTATTACACTTCTTAACGACCACCCATGGTATACAATCGAAGTGCTTGCAGCATCTCCGAAGTGCCGGCAAGGCTTATAAAGGAACGCCGTGGCGCTAAATGGGCTATGGACGAAGAAATTCCTGCATCAGTAGCAGATATGGATTTGTTATGGACGCTACAAACGACGTTGAAAAAATTGCAGAAAAGGTAGATTTCGTATTCTGTGCAGTTGATATGAAAAAAGATGAAATCAAAGCTCTTGAAGAAAGATATGCTAAGGCTGAATGCCCTGTTGTTTCAAACAACTCTGCTCACCCGTCATACTCCTGACGTTCCGATGATTATTCGAAATCAACCCTCAGCACATTGAAATTATTCCTGCTCAGCGTGAAAGACTTGGTACAAAGAGGTTTTTATCGCAGTTAAGTCAAATTGCTCTCTACAATCATATTTGCCTGCAATGGCTGTTGTTAATATGAAGTACCCAATCGACCACGCTCTTGTAACAACTTATCAAGCTATTTCAGGTGCAGGTAAGACTTTTTAAGACATGGCCGGAAATGGTTGACAACCTAATCCCCCATACATCGGCGGAGAAAGAAATGAAGTCAGAAGTTGAGCCTAACAAGGTACTTGGTAAAATTGAAGGTAAAGAAATCGTTCCCTTCAACCCGAATTACCAAATCGAATGCCAAACATACAGAGTTCCTGTATCAAACGGTCACAGCCGCTATATTCTTCTCATTCAAAGACAGTGCAAACAAGCCGTCTGTAGAAGAAATCGAAAAAATGTGGGCAGAATACAAAAGGTGTTCCTCCAGGAACTTAACCTACCTCACGCTCCAAAGCAGTTTATTCACGTTTACACTGAAAGGACGCTCCTGATCAGCCTCAAATCAAGACTGCCCGTGAAATCGACGGCGGTATGGCTATTTCATGCGGACGTTTGAAGATCAACACAATACGATTATAAGATGGTTTCTATGAGGAATGAGGCTACAATAGCAATA
>VOFB01000923.1_pt1 | contig 42918 bp, 59 predicted proteins | sample 5384141 | NCBI WGS metagenome assembly VOFB01 (sample SAMN12384721, study PRJNA508395) | human gut metagenome | isolation source: healthy gut A | host: Homo sapiens
GAGAGAGAGCGTGGTATCACCATTTCTACCGCACACGTTGAGTACCAGACAGAGAAAAGACACTATGCACACGTTGACTGCCCGGGCCATGCTGACTATGTAAGAACATGATCACCGGTGCTGCTCAGATGGACGGCGCTATCCTCGTTGTAGCTGCTACCGATGGTGTTATGGCTCAGACTAAAGAGCACATCCTGCTGTCCCGTCAGGTAGGCGTTCCTTACATCGTTGTATTCATGAACAAGTGCGATATGGTAGACGATGAAGAGCTTCTGGAACTGGTAGAGATGGAAATCCGTGACCTGCTGAACGAGTACGACTTCCCGGGAGATGACACCCCGATCATCAAGGGTTCCGCTCTGAAAGCTCTGGAAGATCCCGAACAGCGAGTGGGGCGACAAGATCATGGAACTGATGGATACTGTAGATTCTTATATCCCGGATCCTCAGCGTGATACTGATAAGCCTTTCCTGATGCCCGTCGAGGACGTATTCACCATTACCGGTCGTGGTACCGTTGCTACTGGCCGTGTTGAGCGTGGTGTTCTGCATCTGAATGATGAAGTAGAAATCGTTGGTATCAAGGAAGAGACCAAGAAGACTGTTGTAACCGGTATCGAAATGTTCCGTAAGATGCTGGATGAGGCACAGGCTGGTGATAACATCGGTGCTCTGCTTCGTGGTATCCAGAGAACTGAAATCGAAAGAGGACAGGTTCTGGCTAAGCCCGGCACTGTTACCTGCCACAACAAGTTTACCGCTCAGGTTTACGTTCTGACCAAGGATGAGGGTGGCCGTCATACTCCTTTCTTCAACAACTATCGTCCTCAGTTCAGATAGGGCGCTGTGCGCAATACAGAGAGACAGGTAAGATGGGGAAACAGATGGGAAAATATTTTAGAAAAGCAGTTGTATATATGTGTCTTGCATCAATTGCGCTATACATAGCTGGCTGCAGTCAGGTTCTTCCCGGCGCGGTGAAGGAATATATAGAGGCCAACCAATCCCCTCTGCATTTGCAGGTGGATGGCCTTGGGATACCTGAAAATCTGTTTTCGGACAGAGATCTCTACCAGGTTTATCTGTCTGGAGAAAGCCATGGCAGGAAAAAGAGCTATACGGCAAAGAAGGCATTTTGGAGTATTTTCACGATAAAGCTGGTGTCCGTTTCCTGCTGGCAGAGATGGGGTGGGAAATGGACTTCTTATGGAGCGTTACCTGGAGACAGGTGAGGAGAGGCTGCTTAAAGACTATATGGATAGGATTGAAGGGACCGCTGCCTGGGTGCAGGAGGAAGCGGAGTTCTGGAGGTGGCTTTGGTCCCTACAACCAGGGGCAGGAGGAGGAACAGAAAATCCATGTTCTTGGCCTTGATATCGAGCATGTGCCCGCCCTGGGGCTTGAGGGACTTGCAGAAATACTTCCACAAGACAAGCAGGTTCCGAAAGAACTGCGGGGGAGGCTATGGCAGCGATTGCCAATCTGGAAGAGAACAGCTGGCATCTCCTTGCGGAAGCATTGAAGAAAAAAGTCCTGCGGTATGTGTTTCCTATTTTGGAGATGAGATTGTGTGGGTTAGGCAGGTTTTGGAGAATATCCGTACTGCGGAAGCATTTTATGAAAAAAGGGATCAAGATTTGGGGACACAAACAGTTGGCAAATCCGCGAGGATGCCATGATGAGAAATTTTATATTCTTCAGGAGCTTGTACCCTGAGGGGAAATTTTTGGACAACTGGGCTCGAACACATCTTTCAGTCAGAATGTTTTACATACTCAGAGATGCCTGTGACACGGTTGGCAAACCTTATGAATGGGGAAGATTCCCCAGTTGCGGGACAGGTGTGTTCTCTGTTTTATATCTATTCCAATGACAAAGAGGACTACTTCCACTATGATGCGATTGATCAAACGCGGGATCGTTTCTACAGCTTAAACGGGGAGGACAGCCCTTTAAGGAGAAGAACTATCTCATGACACAGCAGAGTGTGAGAAATAATAAGGGCGGCACTTGTGATTATTTTCAGAAATTGGTAGTGCTTGAGGACATAGGGGAGTGTGAGAAGTACGCTCCTTAAAAAAGTTTTGGTTGACAGACAGGTGAAGAATGTTTATAATGCAAGGGAAACAGAAACAAAAAATAGTTGAGTGAAATGAGGTGTCTTTTTGTTAAGGGTTTTTGTAATGGAGATTGCAGGTAACAAAATAACTGCCAGGACAGCCGGGGAGGATCTATACCCGTGTGCCCTGTTATTGGTGCGCTCTGCGGATCAATATATACGCCTTACGAACCCTTTTATACACCTCTGATATAGATTTAGGAGAGTATGTGAAAAGCATGGCTGTGAGCGCTGTGTTCTTTTTTATTGCACAGACATTTAGTGCAGGTATCGTATACCCGGAAAAGGGCGTAGTGCGTATACCTGCATTTTTGTTTGTTGTTAATACAGAGTTTTTGCTTTGCCGGGGGCAGTGGTTTGAGAAGGAGAATAACATGTATTGTAAATCATTAGAACAATTGGGCTATTATGAAATCACACAAAAACTGGCTGAATGTGCAATTACGCTAAAGTCAAAAAAGCAGATTAGGGAGATGGAGCCCATGATGTCTGAGACAGCTTTGAGAAAGGGCCAGGAGCAAACTACCCAGGCCAGAGCGATGCTGGAGCTGGCAGGCACACCGCCGCTGCCGTCCATGGAACATGTGGAGGAATATTTGGAGAGGGCAGTGAGGGGTGAGATGCTTTTTGCGGAGCATTTGGAACATCTGGGCCTATTTCTGAATGCGGTCAGGAGACTTAAAAGTTATCTTAAAAAGGGAGTGGAGAGTCAGATAGGAATCGCCTACTATGAGGAGAATCTCGACCTGCCGCGGGAGCTTGGGGATGAGATTGAGCGCTGCATCCGGGGAACAAGAGTGGATGACTATGCCTCCCCTATCTTAGGGATGTGCGCAGACGGATAGCTACAGCGGAGGAAAAGATAGCAGAGAAAGCGGAACAGGCTTTGAGGGGAAACAAGGCGTTTCTCAGCGACCTTTGTGGTGACGCGAACGGAAGGCTCTGTATCCCGGTGCGCAGAGAATACAGAGGGAGGGTGAAAGGAGCTGTGGTGGACAAATCTTCCACTGGAAATACGCTGTTTATGGAGCCTGAGAGTGTGGCAGGTCTGCGCGAGGAGCTGGAGATCAGCCGGCTGGAGGAGGACAGCGAGGAGAGGCGCATTCTCTATACGCTGACGAATATGGCAGCGGAATCCGAGCATTTGCTGAGGGAGGATATTAGGGTAATAGAGAAACTGGATTTTATCTTTGCGAAGGGGAAGTTGATCCTCAGATGAAGGCGGTAGAGCCCAGGATCAATCTGGAGGGTTTCATGCGCATCCAAAAAGCGAGACATCCGATGCTGGAGGCCAAGGCATGTATCCCATTGGACTTTGAAATTGGAAGGGGAGTCCGCGGCGTGATCATCACAGGGCCAAACACAGGGGGAAAGACCGTTGCAATCAAGACCGTTGCCCTTATGTGTGCCATGGCCTGCTCAGGTCTCCATGTACCCTGCGAGGAGGCAGATATCGCCATGAGAAACCAGATTCTCTGTGATATCGGTGACGGCAGAACATTGCGGACAACCTGTCCACATTTTCTGCGCATATTAAAAATGTTTTGGATATCCTGAAAAGAGCCGGACGGGAGAGTCTGGTGGTCTTGGATGAGCTGGGCTCTGGCACAGACCCCTGCAGAGGGGATGGGATAGCGGCCGCCATATTGGATGAGCTTAGAAAGAGTCAGGCCCTGTTTCTGGTAACCACTCATTATCCTGAGATCAAGGAATATGCCAACCGCTGTCCGGAGGTCCAAAATGCCAGGATGGAGTTTGACAGGGAGAGCCTGCGGCCGCTGTACAGGCTGAGAGTAGGAGAGGCAGGGGAGAGCTGCGCTCTGTATATTGCAAAACAGTTGGGATTCCCGTCAGAAATGCTCAGGACAGCAGCAAGGGAAGCCTACGGGGAGAAGTCAAATGAGGTAGTGGCATCTCTGAAGATAGAGACAGGGGAGCAAAAGCTAAAGAAAGTGTCAGCACCTTGTATCCGACGGGCTGTCAAAGGGGTGGAGACACTGGAGATGAAACAGCGGTTTGGCAGAGGGGACAGTGTGACGGTTCTGCCCGAAAAACAAATTGGGATTGTAGTAAATCCGGCTGATGAGAGGGGAAATGTGCTGGTACAGGTGAAAGGGGAAAAGCTTTCTGTCAACCAAAAGAGGCTGAGGCTCAAGGTCTCGGCATCCCAGCTCTATCCTGAAGACTATGATTTTTCAATCATCTTCGATTCAGTGGAAAACAGAAAAGCCAGGCATAAGATGGGAAAACGGCATCAGGAGGGGCTGGAGATACGAATTGACAGCCCCGGCTGAGGAACCTATAATGAAACTAAACAAGAGAAAGAAGGTGGAGAATTTGAATATTAAAAAGGTGACAGCTGTCTATTTTAGTCCCACAAGCGGTACAGAGAACTATGTAAAGGCAATCGCCAAGGGCCTCTGCGCGGAGTATGAGGTGATTGATCTGACGGTTCCCAGAACCGAAACCAAGAATATGTGTTTAGCGGGGAAGAACTGGTGATTCTGGGAGCTCCTGTGTATGCGGGGAGGCTGCCGGATGTGAAAGGAGGCATTTTTGAGAGAATAAGAGGAGAGAATACTCCTGCGGTTTTTACAGTAAGTTATGGAAACAGGGAGTTTGAGGATGCTCTGTTGGAGGAAAAGGAAATCTGTGAGCAAAATGGGCTGATCGGCATCGCAGCCGGGGCATGGATTGCTCCGCATACGTATTCTTCCAGAATCGGCGCTGGGAGGCCGGATGAGGCGGACAGGGAAAGCATAAAGAAATTCATAGATGGGATCAAGGAGGTGTTAGAGGGAGATATACCCCGGCAAGGGGACCTGAAGGTACCGGGGAAATCACCCTTACCGGGAGAGAAAGCGGCCGGGTTATCACCCAAAGGGGGAGGAAAACTGCATAGGCTGCGCAGCCTGTGTCGCGGTCTGTCCTGTAGAGGCGATCTCTGAGGCGGCGCCAAGAGAAACAGATGCAGCCAAATGCATCAACTGTTTTGCGTGTGTGAAGAAATGTCCTTTGGGAGCACGTCAGGTGACTTCACCTGCCCACCAGGCATTGGTTGACAGGCTCGAGTCCAACTTGATATCGGTGAGAAAAGAGCCAAGTACATTTTATCTTGAAAAAGTTAAAAATACCGAAAAAATGTGCAATTTCGACAACAGTTTGTTATAATGGAACTGAATCTTTGCTTTAAACAAAAAGGAGAAGGAAGGGATACTATGACAGATTGGAAGAAATTGTTGGATCAGGGATAGAAGATATTACAGAGCTTGCAGGGGTATTAGGCATTGACAGGAAAGATCTGTCTGAACTGTGCAGAATTCAGGAGATGTTTCCCATGTACGTAAATCCTTACTACCTTTCCTTGATTGATTTCGAGGATTCGGAGGACCCCATTCGGAAAATGTGTATCCCGGACAAGGTTGAGCTGAAAAACGGAGGGGACTTTGATACCAGCGGTGAGCATGACAATACAGTTATGAATGGCATGCAGCATAAATATGCGCCAACGGTACTGATTCTCTCCACAAACAAGTGCGCCATGTACTGCAGGCACTGTTTTCGGAAGCGCCTGGTAGGGCTGTCTGAGGAGGAGATAGCTCAACACATTGATGACATGGTACGTTATGTAAAAGAACACACCAAGATCAGCAATGTTTTGATCTCAGGCGGGGATGCTTTTTTAAACTCATCTGAGACCATCCAAAAATATCTGGAAGAGTTTACCGCGATCCCACATATAGACTTAATTCGGTTCGGGACGCGCACCCGGTAGTACTTCCCCAGAGAATTACCACAGATCCGGGGCTGGTGGCTATGCTGGAGGAATATGGAAGGAAAAAGCAGATCTATGTAGTTACCCAGTTCAACCACCCCAGAGAGATTACCGCAGAGGCGGCGGAAGCGGTCAGATTGCTGATGCGTGCGGGGATTGTGGTGAGAAACCAGACGGTGCTTCTGAGGGGAGTGAATGACACACCGGAAGTGCTGGGAGCCCCTATTGCGCGGCCTTACTTCTATAGGGGTAATCCCTTACTATATCTTCCAGTGCAGACCGGTAACCGGAGTGCACAGCCAGTTTCAGGTACCACTTCACGAGGCATACCGGATCGTAGAGGGCGCAAAGCAGCTGCAGAGCGGTCAGGGGAAAGGGGCTGCGCTATGTCCTTTCCCACGTGACTGGAAAAATCGAGATTCTGGGGGAGATGGAAGGAGGCCAAATGCTCTTTAAGTACCATCAGGCAAAGGATCTGAAGAATGCTGGCCGGATCTTTACACAGGAAGTTTCACCAGGCCAATGCTGGCTGGATATTGAGGAATAGTATCTTTTAAAAAATGAAGAGACAACAGTCTGATGAAACTGTTGTCTCTTTTTGTACATACTTCCGTAAGCGACAGAAGACTGTCGTTTGTCAAGCGGGGCTGACCATAACCCGGCCCTGCCTTGCCAGGGCGATGGGGAACTTCATCAGTTCAACGGTGGCACAGAGCTTATCCGTAAAGCTGATCAGCCAGGCTTCTCTGCAGGCGGGCAATGGACCCAGAGGAAACATATGAGATAAAATAGCCCTACATTCTTTTTCTGTAATTCCAAAGCGGTCTGCACTGTTGTAGGCTGCTACCTTTGGGTGGTAGAAAGCCTGCATCTCTTCTGTGGGCTGCTTATCTTTGAAGTCATATAGGAAGAAATCGTGAAGCAATCCGGCACGAGCCGCTGTCCGGGCGTCCCAGTGGAACTTTTTCGCCAGCTTCCATGAAATATAGGAAACGTTGATGCTATGCATCAGGCGTGTAGTCTTCAGGTGCTGCCGATATAAGTTCAATTTCTTAAATTCGGCATCGGCCAATATGTGCTGCACAATTTCTAAAAACTCTGGGTCAATGTCCGCTGCAATGGTAATATCCATCGGCAATCACATCCTTTCATGTTTTGTATCTATAGTATGAAGGATGGAACGTGAGATTGTCAATGGAATATTGTGAGATAATTATTAAAAATATAGAAAAAAGAGTAACTATTTAATAAAGATCATTTTGAACAAAGTGTTTGATATGTTCTAATAGAATGTAAATTATTGCAAAATATGACAAATAATGTAGACAAAAGGCAGACCAGAGAGTAAGATAGATATATAAGAACGAAAGGAGTATGAGTTATGAAGAACAGAAAATTACTTAGAGTTTTTTGCGGCAGCTTTGACAGGTATTATGCTTTTAGGAGAGCCATTGACTGCGGCTGCATCCAGGTCCTACCATCCGCAGGTGGATGCGGGGGTTCAGTCAGTGACAGGGCTCACCCTTCAGGTAAGGGGAGGATCACCCTATGTGAGATGGCAGAACCGGCTCAGCGGTGACATGAGAATGTATGTGGAGTGGTCCACAAAGCCTGATTTTCCCGACAATGATTTTACGGACTATTCTTCCGCATCCGATGGCAATGAGATGTACCTGTACGGCCTGGAGGCAGGAAAGACGTACTATATCCGGGCCTATATCAGGGATGAGATTGACACACAGTATGACTGGAGAAATATCTATGGACCTTATTCCAGCACAATCACCTACCAGGCAAAGGTTCCGGATGTACGGATAGGGGACAAGATCGTGGGAAGTACCAGCCTTTCCCTTCGGATGGTAAATGATGAGAGCGTGACAGGCTATGAGATTTACCGGGCAACAGGAAGCGGGTCTTATAAAAAGGTGGCTAAGATCAGCGATTTCGTCTTTAAGGACAGTGGACTAAAGGCCTCGCAGCTCTACCGGTATAAGATTCGTGCATATGTTTACAATCGGGAGAATAAAAAAGACAAGCTATGGCAAATGGACCTACTTCAGTGCAACAACCTGGGGCAGGGATATGGAGCTTAGGGCCGCTCCGGTGAGCAGCAAAAGCGTTAAGCTGACCTGAAAAAAGGTATCAGGAGCCAGTGGATATGAAATATACCGCTCCGTGGGCAGCAGCATAGACAGCACCGTGGAGGGTGGGGCTTCCCGTGGTTTTACAGGCTTTAAACTGGTAAAAACCATTAAAAAAAGTTCCGCGACCTCCTATACAGACAAGAAGCTGACGCCGGGAGAGTCTTATACCTACAAAATTGTTGCCTATAAGGATGTTAAGAGTAAGAAAAAAACAGTCCGTTCTCTTACTATATCCGACACAGACAGCGCCACACTGGACTTTGGATCATTCTCTGCAACAACGGTCAACAACAAAGACAGGAGTGTGACACTCAGATGGAAAAAGATAATCGGTGCAGATGGATTTTGGTGGAGAAAAAGATCCCAATTCAGAAATCTGGACACAGGTAACCAAGTTAAAGTCCACAGCAGTCTCTTACACATTCCCGAAATCAGCGGTGGGTGAACAGTCCGATTACCGCATCTGTGCATATAATGGAGATAACTACTCTTACTATCTTCAGGTTTCAACGACAAACCACTCTGTCCCCAAGCCGGGTGGAGTCAAGGTTTCCGCTGCCGCGGGGAATACCGGTGTGAATGTGAGCTGGGGAGCTGTTCCGGGAGCTGCGTATTATAGGGTATACCGCTCCAGAATATTGAGTCCTTACAATAAGGACCTGGACAGCTACAACGGTATGGGTGAAACTGTTCGAATACCAGAAGGCGCAGCGGGCGGGTCTACCAACCAGATCAAGTCCACAAGTGTGACGGACACCCGGAGAGAGTATAAGTGGGGAAGCAATGCAAATGATTACTATATCATCAATGAGGGACCTCAGCAGGGGGTACGCTACTATTACTACGTGCAGGCGTTCAAATCAAATGGACAGAAGATCGATGAGGACGGGGATAAGTATGAGAGCTATAGCAGTTCCCTGATAGGCAAACCAGCCAGTATCACTTTGAATGATTCCCTGAAAAAGCCCACTATCTCTGTAAAGAGCAAAAAGAAAGGGCAGATAACCGTATCCTGGAAAAAGGTGGATGGAGCTACCAGATATTATATATACCGTTCTACAAAGAGTAAGAGCGGTTATACACTGGTTGGATCCACAAACAAGACTGGTTTTATAAGCAAAAAGCTGAAATCTAAAAGAAATATTACTTTAAAGTCAAGGCATACAGACCAAACGCTGTGGGTGCGGATTTGTACTCCGGATTATCGGATCAAAATCCACAAAAAGCAAAGTAAGAGAAAGCCTTTAGAAAGACTTAAGATTGCAGACACATAACCCTCACAAATTGTACATATTTATCTTTTACGATAAATATGTGCAAAAAGGAGGGATTATATGACAAATGAGCAGTATTACGAGTTGATTGGACCGTATCACGATGCAAACGAAATCCTGCTGACCAGGCTGTCAATGCTGGATAAAAATCTTTACGATAAAGATGCCAGTTGTCCAATACACAATATGCAGCATAGAATTAAAAAGAAAAAAGAGCATTGAGGGAAAGCTGGTACGCCGGGATTTGACGGACAGTCTTCAAAATGCCAAGGATCATCTGATGGATATAGCGGGGATACGGGTAATCTGCTACTTTGTTGAGGATATCTACAACCTTGCGGAACTTGTGAAAAAAGCAGATGGACTTGATTGTCATCAAGGAGAGGGATTATATATCCAATCCCAAAGCCCAACGGTTACCGCAGCTATCATATGGTGGTGGGAGTGCCAGTCTACTATCTGGATGTGATGGAATATTTTCCGGTGGAGATACAGTTTCGGACCATTTCGATGGATTTTTGGGCCAGTATGGAGCACCGTATAAATTATAAAAAAACCGGGCGGATAAGCAGGAGGTGGCAAAAGAGCTGCTGGAATGCGCCAGGAGCCTGGAGGAAATTGAAGAACGTTTTAAAAGCTCAGTAGTCTGAATGACTCTGAGCTTTTAAAATGTCTGCAGTTAAAACAGAAGTTCACCGATACCTATGAGAATCAGCAGGATCGCGGAAGCCGGTGCCAGGAGGGAGAAGAAACGGCAGCGCAGGAGCCGCTGTCCCATACGCCCGCTGATCCACATGCTGAGACAGGAAAAGGTCATTGAGGATGCGCCTATCCACAGAGGTGACAGGTTCATAACGCCCGCACTGAAGGAAGGGGAATGCAGTTGACGGCCAGCACGCCGCTTAGGAAGAAAATGTCTTTTAGGACCGGATTTTCGAAGATTTCCGGAGCACTGTCTGAATCGCGGCACTGCCAGAGACAGTAAAGCCCGAAGAATATCATAATCAGGGAGCCGACAATATTGGTATATACGAGAAAATTTCCAGTAATCAATCGGGCGGCCAGGGTGGAGAGAAATGCACACACGCCTGTGGTTCCGCCGATGATCAGATTTTGCGTCAGGGAAAGTTTCTGACCGCGAAGGCTTACATTCATCCCGATAATCAGGTTGTCGAGATTCACAGCGATTCCGATCAGAAGCGCAAATAATATTGACATATATAATCACCTCACTAGTTACTGTGGACATGTGAACAGTAACCCTCACTACACATTATTTTATTCAAAAAAGAAAAAAGATGTGAGGTGGTATTTTCTATAGAATCTGTGTTATAATCAGAAACAGACCAAAAATAGGAGAAAAAATATGCTTTTGGAAGTATTGGCAGATACCCTTTTAGACTGTATCAAAATGTTGCCTTTTTACTGGCCGCATTTTTTATTTTGGAACTGCTTGAACATTATTCCGGGGACAAGATGAACCGGGCGCTGGGAAAGGTGGGAAAAGCAGGTCGGCCGTGGGGAGCCCTGCTTGGCTGTATTCCCCAGTGCGGTTTTTCCGTGGTGGCGGCGAACCTCTACTCAGGCGGCGTCATCACCATGGGAACATTGCTTTCCGTATTTTTAGCAACCTCAGATGAGGCATTGCTGATTCTCATGGGACATCCGGGACAGGGGGAGAGCATCTTTACAATTATAGCGGCCAAGGTGGCCATTGCCCTGGCAGCGGGTTATCTCATTGACCTTATTTTTCCACCGGCAAAGCAGAATAAGAAAGACATGGATCAAATTTGTGCGGACTGCGGATGCCATAACCACAAAAAAGGGAGTGTGGCAAAGGCGGCCCTCAACCATACACTGCGCATATTCGTCTATATCCTGGTATTTACGCTGATCCTGAACCTGGCTATTCAAGTGCTGGGGGTGGAAGGACTCTCCGCATATCTGCTGGGCGATTCCCTGTTCCAGCCGCTGATTGCCGGTGTCATCGGCATGATTCCCAACTGTGCCGCCTCAGTGATCCTTACTGAGCTGTATCTGAGCGGGGCCATCAGCTTTGCGTCCGTGATCTCCGGTCTTTGTACCGGCGCAGGGATCGGCCTTGTGGTGCTTTTTAAGATGAACAGGAATAAAAAAGAGAACTTTAAGATTCTGGGCCTTTTGTATGGAATTTCGGCAGCGGCAGGGATTCTGCTTGAGATTGCCATGAGGTGACAGATTACTTTACACAGATTTAAAAAAGATTTAAAGAGAGATGGTAGAAAGTGCTGGACACTCTGGTGTAATGTAAAAAGTATGAAAAAAAAAGAAACAGAAAATGTCTTTGGATGAGCTAAAGACAGAGATGAACAGGGACTGCTTTCTGCTGAAATATGAGTACGCAATCCGCCAGGTAGAGAAGGCGCTAAGAGGAATTACGGAGAGACAGGAGAGGGCAGGGGAACATAGGAGCATCACGTTCATAACGTCTAGAATAAAGACAGCAGAGAGTACAGCAGAGAAACTGAAGAGAAAAGGAAAGCCTGTGACCATAAAAGCAGCGGAAAACATTTAAATGATCTTGCCGGTGTATGCGTGGTATGCTGTTACCAGGAGGATGTGTATTCTGTGGCTCGCGAATTGGAAACATGGGAAAAACTGACGATAATAAAGAGAAAGGACTTTATCCGAAAACCCAAGACCACCGGATACCGAAGCCTGCACCTGATTGCGGCCATGACAACCGGGCTGGGAGGAGAGGGGACCGGGTAAGAGTAGAAATACAGATCCGGACTGTGGCTATGGATGCATGGGCCAGACTCGATCACGAGCTTAGGTATAAAAAGGGGCTGAGGGATGTGGACCATATTTACCACGATTTGCAAAAGTGTGCGGATACGGTCGCTTCTGTAGACAATGAGATGCACAGGATTCGTGAAAAAATAAGAAATGCGCAGACCTGTTGAACAGTTACAAAAAACTTTACATAGATTTTACAAAACTCCCATATGAATTTTACGTAGGAATGTTACATTGGACATACTGTACGGACAGGATTTGTGCGTACGTATCACACGTAAAAAAAAAAGGATAAAGGGAGAAGAAGATGAGCGAGACATTTCAGGTTATCTCTGGGTTATTGGGTGGACTTGCAGTATTTATTTTTGGTATGAATATGATGAGCGAAGGGCTTCAGAAGGCCGCGGGGGAGAGAATGAAGACCATCCTGGGCATTCTGACAAAGAATCCCGTCATGGGTGTACTGGCCGGAGCTCTGGTGACGGCTGTACTTCAGAGTAGCAGTGCTACCACAGTCATGGTAATCGGCTTTGTGAGCGCAGGCCTGATGTCACTGCCCCAGGCAATCTCTGTCATACTGGGAGCCAATATCGGCACCACGATGACAGCACAGATTATTGCTTTTAAAATAGACGATTTTATATGGCCAATTGTGTTTGTAGGTTTTGTAATTTATTTCTTTTCAAAAAAAGAGTTTGCGAAAAATGTGGGGCAGACTATCTTCGCATTTGGTCTGCTCTTTGTGGGAATCACTACCATGGGTAATGTAATGAAACCTCTGGCTTCCAGCCCCGTGTTTATAGAAATGATTGCCCGTGTATCCGATATCCCGGTACTGGGCGTGCTGGTGGGAACACTGATGACACTGGTGGTACAGAGCAGCAGCGCCACCATTGCTGTGCTGCAGAACTTTGCCATGCAGCCCGGACCTGATGGAGTGACCAGTGTGATTGGTCTGGCCGGAGCTATTCCGATCCTTCTGGGGGACAACATTGGTACTACCATTACCGCATTGCTGGCAAGTGTAGGGCAGTCAAAGAACGCTAAGAGGACCGCAGTTGCCCACAGTGTATTTAACATTACAGGAAGTATCGTATTTTTGATGATCATCCCCTGGTTTGCACGTTTTGTACAGTGGATATCGCCTCAAGGGAGCGAGATTGATGTAATCTCCAGACAGATAGCCAATGCGCATACCTCCTTTAATATTGCTAATACACTAATCTGGCTGCCTCTGATCTGGCTCATGGTAAAGATTGTTATGAAGATTGTTCCAGGTAAGGACGAGAACGAAAACAGAGCAGGAGAGCCAATTTTTATCGATTCCAACATGTTGAACCGCCCGGTATTTGCACTGCATCTGATCCGTAAGGAAGTGGTGCACATGGCGGGGAGCGTCTGCAAGGTAATCAGTGACACCAAGGCCGCATTTGTGGAGAGAGATCCGGAGGCATTGCTGAGGGTCAAAGCAGCAGCCCAGGATGTGGAGAGCGTACAGGAAAAATCTGTGCAGCGTCTTTCCATGCTGATGTCAGAGGGATCACTGACAGAGGAACAGGCCAAAGAGACGGTGGCTTATATGTATGTCATGAATGAATTGGCCCGAATAGGAACCAGCAGTGTGGATATTGCCAATGTGGCGGAAATGAAGCGGGAGAAGGGATCAAAGTTTTCCAAAGATGCGGTGAGGGAGATTGAGGATAGCCTGACAGCCATTGCCACCATGGTGGACAATTGCGGATTTGCCCTCCAGGAGGGAAACAGGGAGTCTGTGGAATACACTCTGGACCGAAAGAGAGAGGTCCTCTCCGTGGAGGCTCGTCTGATGAAAAATCATATGAGCCGACTAAAAAGGGAAAGTGCAGTCCGGAATTTACCGTAGCCTTTACCACTGTACTTCACGCGTTGGAGCGAATGAACAATAACTGCATCAGTGCAGCAGAAATGATTTCACAGGAAATCAATCTGGAAAAGAGTATAGAGGAGGCTGGAGAACAGGTGCCGGTTTCGGCATAGCGTAACAAAAACGGAGATGGACTCTGTAAGTATTGGGTATAACAGGAGTGTCTGTTAAAAAACAGATGCTTCTGTTTTTTGTCTTGTTAAAAAGTTTGTATTTAAGTAGTTGGAAAATTGTGCTATATTTATTAAAAAAGTAAGATATGAAGGAGAGCCCTATGAAAAGAGAACACAGCATGCGGTCGAAAATCTTATGCTTATGTCTGGGAATCACGCTGATGGCTTTAGTTTTGCAGACCATTCTTTTCGAGAGTACATCCACTAAACTGATCTACAATAAGGCGAAGGAAGACAGTTTCAGTTCTCTGCAGAATATGCAGAATGATGTATGTGAGTTTGTAAAAAGCATTGAGAGTTCTCTGATCAAGGTGTACAACGAAAAGGTCTGCTCCAAAGTCTGCGGCGGCAGGAGAAGGCAGATTTACTCAGGGAAGAAAATTATCGCATGGCGTACAGCATGGGGACAGAGAATTTTACGACAGACGATGGAGTGGTTGCTCTTTATCTCTATACATCAGACCACCAGATCATCAGTACATACCGGCGGGCGGTTACGCCAAAGCACAATTATCCCACGGATATTTATGCCAGCCAGGGGGAGCAGAATAATGCTAAGGCTGTAAAGGATTATGTGGAATCTGATCAGACGGCTATGCTGATTTCCAGCTATTACAACACCTTCAGGGAGACAGATATCGTCCGGTTTGTGTTGAAAATATATAACAAGAGTAAATTGACGGATAAGCTGGGCTATCTGGTGTGCGATGTGGACAGTAAAGCTCTGCGTACCATCATGGAAAAGTACAGCCTGAACGATGAGGTCTTTTATGTGGCTGCAGCCTATGGGGGACAGGCCTATTGTATCAATAGGCAGTTTGGATGATACGGATCGTAAATACTACGAAGAAATTGCTCGGAATGTTCAGGACAGCCGGAAAGAATTAGGAGAGCAGCCAGTTGTGACTAAGCGGGTGTTTTTTCAGGTGCCGCAGAACAAATATAATCTCAGCGCTTATTCCCTGATGCCGCAGTCTATTTTAGCCCAAAACCAGAAGAATCTGACAAAAACTTAATTTTAATTGCCGTTATTATGATAATTACCGCTGTTATCGCCACTACCTATGTGTCAAAGAGCCTTACAAAGCCCCTGGAAAACCTGATGGATACCATCACCCGAATACGCGGTGGGGAGACCGAGCTTCGGGTGCAGCGAAAAGAACCAAGATGAGATAGGGGCACTTGGACAGAGGTTTAATGAGATGCTGGATGAGATGGATAAACTGTTACGGCGGGAGTATGAGACAAAGCTCTTGCTGAACAGGGCAGAGTACAAAGCCTTGCAGGCACAGATCAATCCCCATTTCCTCTATAATACACTGGATACCATGAGCAGTATTGCAGAGATTCAGAACTGCAGGCAGGTGAGCAGTCTGAGTCAGTCTCTATCCAATATTTTCCGTTACAGCCTGAATATGAAAAATCCCTTATCCACAGTGGCAAAGGAGATTGTACATTTGAAAAACTACATCTATGTCATGAATGTGAGAATGATGGATAATGTAGAGTACCTTTTGACATTGACGAGGAGGTACTGCAGGATACTCTGCCCAGGATAACGATTCAGCTTCTTTAGTGGAAAATGCTCTGAATCACGGATTGAAAAATAAAAGAGGACCTAAAAAATTCTTGTGAAAGCCAAGACTCATGAGAAATGCCTCAGGATCATGGTCTGTGACAATGGTGTGGGGATCAGCCAGGAGAGAATGGAGAGTATTTTGAATGGAGAGGAGCCGGAGGGGGAACCTCCATTGGTTTGAAAAACATTTATTCCCGAATCAAAATGCTGTATGGAGAGAGTGCGGGAATGAAGATTGAGAGTAAAGTGGAAGAGGGCACGATGATATCCCTGTTGATACCCAGAGTAAGGATGGAGGAAATAAATCAATGGACACAGTGATGTACAAGGTGCTGATTGCAGACGATGAGTACTGGACCAGAGAAAAAATAAGAAATATGATTGAGTGGGAAAAATATTCCCTGCAATTTATGGAACCGGCTGTGGACGGGGAGGACGTGCTGAAGAAGCTGCAAGGGGAGCAGCCTGATATTCTGATCACGGATATCAATATGCCCTTTGTAAACGGCGTAGAGCTGCTGAAGATTATACAGGAGAAATATCCGGATATCGTAACTTTTGTAATCAGCGTATATGATGATTTTCAGTATGTAAAAGAGGCTTTTATAGCCGGCTCCATCAATTATCTGGTAAAGCCTGTGACAAAAATTGACTTGGTAAATGCCTTGTCCAGGGCATTGGTTCTTATCAGCAGGAGAAAGAGCCTGCAGGAACAGGAAAGCCAGCAGAGGGAGAAGCTCTTAAGAGCAGCCTCACTGATACAGGACAGGGAATTCAGTCTCCTGCTGGAGCGGGAGGAGGCCCCCTTTACCCCTACGATTACCATGAACAGTGACATTGATTTTGCTGGTGCAAGCCTGATGCTGATTAAGATTCACAGCCTGAAAGGGTTGGCGGAAGAATACGGCTACGATATGAACCGGCTCTCTTATGCGGTGAAAGAAGAGACAGAAGGTATTATTGCCAGTGAAGGCAGTATTATATTTAACCATATTTACCGTTCTAACGAGTTTATTGTGGTGTCAGAACTGGACAACCAGGAGTTGAAGAAGAGGGGGCAGAAGCTGCTGGTTTACCTGTCAAACCACGCAAAATCGCCTGTTACTATCTGCATCAGTGAGCATACATATACCATGGACAGTATCCATATGGCCTATGTTCAGGCAGTGGCCTTGCTTATGAACAGAGGATACCGGTCCGGAAACGAGCTGTTGGTTTCAGACAGCGGAAATACAAAGGATTCCATCCAGAATCGGTTGACAGAGGAAAAGGAAAAGCAGATGAAGAGCCTTCTGGGTGCCGGAAAACTGGAAGGGTTAAAAAACTGATTTTTGAAACCATGGGTCTGTCCCGCTGCCAGGAAGCCGGATGGGGGTATTTGGAGGTAAAGCAGACTGTAAAAAAATCGTCAATGTTCTTTCTGAATTTGCGGCGGGATATATGCAGCCCGGGGAAGTGATAGCTGTGGAGAGTATGGGGAACAGGCGGATAAGACCATTGAACTGTTGGACAACACTGCCCTGTGCAGTGTCCTTGGAGATATGATGGAGTATGTCATACCCTACGTGAAAAAGACATCCACGGATTCCATACGCAATGCAGTGAAGAAGGCTGTGGAGTACATAAACAGTCACTATTTTGAGGAACTGAGCCTGGCTTCCCTGGCAGAGCAGTTCAATGTGGAGAGCTCTTATTTTTCAAAAATATTCCGTCAGGAAACAGGGGAGACCGTAATGGTGTACATCACACGTCTTCGTATAGAGAAGGCGCAGGAGTATATGAAAAAGCAGGAGATCAGTCTGACGGAGATTGCATTTCTGGTGGGATATGATGACTATACATATTTTAGCAGAGTCTTTCGTAAAATGGTTGGCAAAAGTCCCAGAGATTACAGGGGCAGTATGATGTTGAGAGAAAATGAAGTATTGGAAAACGGGAGCCGTTTTGGCTGCAGCTGCGATTTTAGGGGGATGCGTCAGCGAAGAGAAAGAAATGCCCCCTCAAGAAGGGAAAAAGACTGTTCTGTCTATACTGGCCGGTCAGTCTACGCCGGATGCTGGCATAGAGGATATGATTACTGAGGCTGTGGAGGCTGCGTTTCCCCAGGTAAAACTGGAATGGGAGTGCGTGGACTGGGGGGGAGCAGTTTGATGCGCAGATGCAGGCCAGATTTTCGTCAGGGGATATACCTGATATTATGATTGGAAAAGCCCAGGATGTATATAATTATTATTCTACCGGAAATCTGGGGCCCATAAGGGCTGAGTGTGGGGATAAGATCAATAAGACAGCTTTGGATGCCGTCACTGTGGATGGCATGGTTTACGGCATCCCTTATAATGCCTGGTATCAGGGAGTGATCTACAATAAAAATGTGTTTAAACAGTACCATTTAGAGCCTCCGCACAGTTTGAAGGAATTGGAACAGATCGTAAAAACGCTGGAGATGAATCAGGTGATACCCTTTGCATGCCATTTACAGGAGAGCTGGAAGCTGGGAAATATGACAATGCAGCTGTTGATGAACAGTGTATTTAAGGAAAATCCTGATTGGGGGAGGATTTTCGCAAAGGAAAGGATAATTTTTCGGGAAACAGGGCAGTCAGAGAGTGTTTTTTTACAAAACAGGGACATCATGGAAGCATCCTGGCCGGACGCGATGGACATCAACCAGTTTGAAAGTGACAGCCGGTTTGCGCAGGGGGAAGCGGCTATGTATCTGTCCGGTTCCTGGTCTATGCAGTTTGCCAGCCAGTATGATACAGGGATGGAGTTTGGTATCTTTCCCTATCCCAATGAGACAGGTGACTCCCGTCTCATAAAAGAGACGAACCTCACCTTTATGAAGAGTGCACGAACAGAAAACAGTGAACAGGTGGATCAAATTTTTTTCCTATTTATTGGAGGACAAGAAACTGGCGGCGGAAATCACGGATTTTACTCAGTCTTTCCCAATGCTTATTGGCGTAGAAGCTGGGCTTCCAAATGTACTTTGGGAAGACATTATGGAGTACGAGGAGAAAGGACAGATTGTGGAGGCTATAGTGGGAATTCCCAGCTGGTGTGGCCTTTTCAGAGTGCAGTGGCAGACCAGGCTTTGGAATGGCTGCGGGGAAAGTGTTCCTTAAAAGAGGTTTTAAGGTATGCGGATGAGCACCAGGATGACAGTTCCTATTTTTAAAGGTTTCCAAATTGCCTGTTTTCAAAATGTACAACTCTTTTTTCTGTTTTGTCCTAATTCTGCCATGGTTGTATTTGTATAATGTACATATCAACTAATAACCGGATAGAAAAAGGAGGATGTACATGAAAAGGAAATCAGTAATCAGCATGCTTTTGGCAATGACAATGACAGCGGCAATGCTGGGGGATGCGGCAGCGGACAAACAGTAGAGACGACAGGAACGACGCCTGAAGGAGCAAAGACCCAGGGAAAGTCGGCAGATACCGCGGCACCGGTATCAGAGGACGTCCTCTCACTGTTTTGGCGGGACAGTCCACTACAGATGCGGGCATTGAGGATATGATTGATGAAGCCTTGGCAGAGAAGTACCCGAACATTACGCTGGAATGGGAATGTGTAGACTGGGGAAATGATTTTCAGCCAAAGATGCAGCAGTACATGCAGTCGGGACTTCCGGATATTATGATCGGAAAAGCGCAGGATATCGCTACCTATGCCCCTCAGGGAGTACTGGGTGAGATCGACAGTACTTATCTCGACAGGGGACTGGATGCTGCCAGAGAAAATGTGACTATAGACGGAAAGACATATGGGCTTGTGTACAATGCGCTTTATCAGGGCGTTTACTATAACAAAAAATGTTTGAGGAGAACGGCTGGAACGTACCTGAGACACAGGAAGAGCTGAAGAAAATCATCGACGACTGCAATACCAAGGGGATCACACCCTTTGCAAGCCATATGGTGGATACCTGGTCCATCGGAAATGTCACCATGCAGTTTGCGATGAATGATGTGTTTAACAAGAACCCCGAATGGGGGATGAATTCGGGAGGGAAAGGTTACTTTTGCCGACAGCAAGGAGATGCAGACTGCATATGAATACAACAAGCTGATCTTTGACAATACCTTTAAAGAGACCTTCTCCACAGAACAGACAGACTGTGACGCAAAGATGGTGAACGGTGAAGCAGCCATGAAGGTTTCGGTTCCTGGTCTATTCAAAACTTCCTGGATATTGATGAAAGCTTCGAGTTTGGAATTTTCCCGTTCCCGAACCAGACAGGTGATTCCAAGCTGATCTTTGAGCCCAATATTACGGTTATGGCAAGCGCCAAGACGGAACATCAGGATGCGGTAAACTGTGTGCTGGATCTGCTCACCTCAGATAAAGAGCTGGCACAAGAGATATATGACTACACCAAAACGGCTTCTATGCTGAAGGATGTTACCCCTACCTTTGCTAATCCAAGCCAGGAAGACATCGACAAATACGCGGATGCGGGAAGAATCGTAGATGTAACTCTAGGAAACAACCAGCTGGTATGGGGGGATTCCAGGAAGAGAATGCCAAGGATATTGCAGCATGGCTTCAAGGGGATATTACGTTTGAGGAGTGTCTGGAAGCATCTGACGCCCGTGCAGACCCAGCTCTGCCAACTAAAATGTTTTACGAAAGGAGAGAGTATGAAAAACAAAGTATAAAAAACACAGTATTAAACGCTGGATCGCAGGTATATTGACAGCTGCCCTGGTTCTTCCGGGGCAGGTGTTGTGCCGGCAGGGACAGCACAGGCAGCCGAATCTGTCCCGGGACTGACCGTAAATATGGCTCCGGATGAAAAGAGGGAGCTCTATCACGGGCTACAGGCTGGCTGTACGGTCTGGGGACGATGAAGTGCCCACTGCGAATACCATCACGGCATTAAAGCCTAACACAGCAGTACAGAAGGCGCCCAGGGGAATGCAGCACCCCAACGGCGATGTGCTGGACATGGCCAATACCTTTAAGAATGCGGGAGGAAAAACACATACAGATTTATGTCCCGGATTACTATGCGCTGTGGTTCTATGAATTTACCGGCACAGACTATTATCTGGATATTCTCAGGATGCAGGCGGAAGAGTGCATTAAGGCGGAGATCGCTGAGGATGCAGTTTGGGTGCTGTACAATGAACCGAATGAAAATTGGGTCGGTGAATATCATGATGACCAGGGAAATAAGGTCAGGGGTGGAACAGCCTCTACTGGTTCTGGAAGGATATGGTGGAGGAACTGAGAGAGGTTTACAGGGAAAATGGTATTACAGCCCCACCGAAGACAGCCGGACTGAATCTGGCAGTTTACAATGAAGGTGTGATGAGGGATTATATGACGTTCTGCAAGAACCATGACTGCCTTCCCGATATCATATCCTGGCATGATCTGTCCACCTGGCAGTATAATATTTTTTGACAGAGAGTATAACCATTATCGGTCTCTGGAAAAGAGTCTTGGCATTGAGCCGAGAGAAATTGTAATCAATGAATACGCAGACCGCGCAGAGTGTGCCTCCCCCGGAAATCTGGTGAGATGGATTGGGCTTTGGGAGGACTATCAGGTTGCCGGCTGCCTCCCGTTCTGGCATCTGTCCAATAACCTGAATGGCTTGGCTGCAGATACCAATGAAGGAAACGGAGCATGGTGGCTGTACAAATGGTATGGGGATATGTCAGGAAATTATCTTCCTGTTTCCACATCAGGGGCAGCCCAGGCTGATTTTTACGGCGCGGCATCCCTGGACGAGAATAAAAAGAGCGCCAATGTTATCTTTGGCGGACAGAGCGGAAGTTCTGAGATTGTCCTGGATCAGATTGACCGGACAGGGACTTTAAAGATACAGATAAGGTACATATTAAAGTAGAAGCCACCGATTTTACCGGTTTCCACGGAACAGCGGAGGAACCGTACGTGGTGAAAGAGGGGGCTGTCCAGGTGGTTGACGGCAGGGTAAGCGTACCTATGAGCGATATGAATGCCTTGAGTGCATACCGCATTACCGTTACCCAGGCAGCTGAGGACGAGAATGCAGGGTTACTTAGCAGCACGTGGAAGGAAATGTATGAGGCTGAAAAGGGAGTCCTTGCGGGGAATGCGAAGATCGTGAATGCTGACTGGCAGTTTGCCTGCTCGAACAGGCAGCAGGTACAGAATCACAACACAGGTGACAGCTTTACCATTGATGTGAAGGCTCCAAAGGAGGGGTATTACCGCTATGATATGCTGTATGGGGCAGCCACAGGAGTAAATACTGCAGACCCCGCTAATCATTTTCCGAAGACAGCTGTTCAAAAGCTAATCATAGACGGCGGGCTGGCTGAGGAGATGGTATTGCAGAATACGGTAAACTGGAGTATGGAGGATATGTACAGCACCTATATTTATCTCACGGCAGGAAATCACAAGATTACTGTGGAGGGAAGCGACAGCGAAGGAAAGGCTGTTGTGGACTGTATTTATCTTACCTATAAGGGGGAAAACCTCTTACGATACTGCATTTGACAAAACCTATGAGGCAGAGCTTGGAGAATTCAATGAAATCAAAGGAGAAACTACAAAGCTAACGACGAAAAGGGATGGAGCTGCGGGATATATCACCGGACTGGAGGCACGCAGCGTTGTCGAGGGCGGCGGAGTCCGTTTCAATGTGGTAGTTCCCGACAATGGAATGTATCGTCTGGCTCTCCGGTATCAGGCAGAGGAGGATGCAAAAGCAAACATCTATCTGGATAATGATATGGTCAACCTGGATAACCTGCGCACAACCATGGAACTGAGCGCTGCGGGCAATACCTGGAGATCTGTTTATCAGAATTTATTCCTGCAGAAGGGAGTTAATGTGGTGGATATCGACACAGAGGGGGCAGTGAAGCTTGACAGCATGAGTGTGTCTGCCCTGGAAGAGGAGTCCACACCTGTTGTATCCGTGGAGGCAGAGGACGGGACACTGGCAGGAACTGCTGCCATCGGAAAGAGTACAGGAACAAAGACGTTTGCATCAGGGAATTCTTATGTGGCTGGCATGAAAGCTGCCAACGGCGTGGAACTGATAGAGGAGGAGGATCCGGACTTTACCATTTTAGGCTTGGCCGCCAGAAGAATGAGGAAGGGCAGTTGACGCAAACAGTCTGACTTTAACCGTGGAGGCGCCGGAGGACGGAACCTACAAGATGGTTGTGTACCAGTCCAACGGAGAACTGTTCGGAAAACACGATTACAATGCACAGATGACGGAACGCTTTGCATCCTTCCGGGTCAATGACCAGGAGGCGCAGAAGGTGGTATTCAGAAATACTTACAGCGATGAGTCCTTCCGTCCCCAGGTGGTTAACGTGAACTTGAGAGCGGGAACCAATACCATAAAGGTGTACAATGACAACTCCAGAGTCATCACAAACGGCGTGTTAAAGCCGGGAACCAGTGCGCACCGGCCGGAAAATATTGATTATGCAGCACTTGAAAATTACACTCCAAATTTCGATAAATTTGAGTTTTACCGGGTGGCCGGCGAAGCAGGGAGGTTTTGGAAGAAAGCTCTTTTGCTGTAAACGTAAACTATACGGAGGGAGGTATTGTAGACAGCGATAAAGAGACTGTAAACAGCGGCGAAGATGTACGCCTGACCTTTGTTCCGAACGATGGCTGTGTACTGGTACAGGCGGTGGCAAATGGCCAGGATATCACAGAAAGTCTGTCGGCAGCAGGCGGCATTTATACTCTGAGAAACGTGCGCAGTACCGTAAATGTAGAGGCATATTTTACCGTGTCTGAGGAAAGTACAGAGCTTCAACGTGAGAAGGATTATGAGTATGCAGTAAATGCAGGGGATGTAAATCCAGCCACGCTAAGTGAGGGAGACACCTTTGGAGTAAGAAACAGTGTGACAGACCAATTTTATGGTGGGGACCCTGAAACTGGAGCACGCTGGGGCGTCGTAGATAAATATGTGAGTAACAATCAATACCCCGATCTGCTCACAGGTGAGAAAACCTGGCCCTGCGAAAACGATGGGGCGACAGATACGTCACCGAAAGGAAAATCCTTCCGGTATGCGAGAAACCAGCCTACAACAGATGTGGGTGTTGTCTACCAGTTTATGCTGGAACCGGGGCAAACGTATAAGGCGGAGCTGGGATTTTATGTGCCCGGATCATGGACAAATGCATCGAACCCCAGAACAATGAAGCTGGTGGTAAACGATACGGTTGTGAGCGGATATGAAAAGTTTGAGGCAAGCAACAATTCTGACGCGCCCTATGTGATTTCCACTCAGGTCACGGCCGATGAGAATGGAGATTTGAAAATACAGATTGGACATGCAGACAACGCAAAATGGGGACCAGTGGTCAGCTATATCAATATCTTCCGACCGGTGGATACCACATCTTTGGAAAACGTACTCAAAGACTGTGAAGCTTACCATCCGGGAGACTATCCCAAGACAGAGTGGGATGCTTTTGATCAGGCATATAAGGCTGCGGAGGCACTGGTGCAGGATTCCTCATCACTTACGGATATGGTTCAGATCAATGACGCACAGTACAATCTCCAGACTGCTGTGGAGAAGATGGTAAATGCAAAGAACAAAGTAAAACTGGATACACTGTGCAGCCAGTATGGGGACTATGCAGAGGAGAAGGGTCAGGGACTCACCTCAGAGGATGACTGGTATGAATTCCAGGATGCTCTCCTGAATGCAGTTTATATTAACGGACTAGAAAAATCTCAGCGGATCAGATAGCCAGGGCGGAGGAACGTCTGGCAAAAGCAGCGGAGAAATTAAATGAACTTGTAAATCTGGAGGTCAAAGCTCCTTCTAAGATCACTTACTATGTGGGCGAAGGCCTGGATATCACTGGTATGGAGGTAAGGGCCTATGGCTCCCAGGGCGGTGATCCGGTGATCTTAGAATCAGGGGAATATACAATCGGGGACTTTGACTTCAGTGCTCGGGAACCAAGACCATAGCCGTATCCTATCGGGGAAAACAGCGGAATTTACTGTGAGGGTTGCGGAGGCGCCTGTTCCGACACCAGAGCTTCAGGGAATCACAGCAACGGCAGTAAAACGATTTACGAACAGGGAGAGAAATTCGACCCGTCCACGCTCTATGTTACCGCTCATTACAGCGACGGCAGCAGTAAATCTGTGACAGACTATCAGGTCAGCGGCTTTGACAGCACAAAGCCTGGAAGCATCAGATCACAGTAACCTATCAGGGCAAAACTGCCTCGGTCAGCCTGACGGTGAAAGAAAAATCTGCTGTGGAGGCAAAGGATATCAGGCGGGTAAAACCATCTGTGAAGGTGACCGGAAGTTCCTACAGCACCGTGCAAATTGGGTGGAGAAAAGTAGAGGGAGCAGAAGGCTACCAGATTTACCGGGCTGTTTCTAAAAACGGTACTTACCGTAAGGTGAAGACAGTAAAGGGCGGCAATACGCTGTCATTTACGGATCAAAAGAAGAAATTTAATAAAACGTACTACTACAAAGTCAGAGCTTACAGGACAGAGAAAGGCAAAGGCAGTAACAAGCAAATTTTCAAATATACTGGCAGGGAAGGTGAAACTGGAGAAACCAGTTGTGACGCTTCGGAAAAAACAACCACAGGAATGTCTGTTACCTGGAAGAGAGTAGCCGGTGCCTCCGGATACCAGGTGCGCTATTCTCTGAAAAAAGAAGTCCGGTTATAAGACGGCAACAGTGAACAAAGGCAGCAGAACCAAGTATATGAGAAAGGGCTTGAAGAAAGGCAAAACCTACTATGTGAAGGTAAGGGCATACCGCACAGTGAAGGGTAAAAAGGTGTATAGCCCATGGTCCGCCCTGCAGGCACTGAGCTTAAAGAAATAGGTATATTAGAAAACGAAAAGAGTAAAAGTGGAGTTGCATATTTCAAAAAAATGTGCAACTCTTTTTTTTCATGATTGTCCTAACAGGATACACGCCTTAAAAGGTATACTTAAGAAAAAAGAAAACAAGGAGGCTTTGTTATGGAAAAAAAATTGTTCAGGCAGTATTTATGCCTGGTACTGCCGGGATTTATCATCTTTACCATCAGTTGATTATTCCCCTGTTTCTGGCTTTCAGGTATTCCTTTACCAGCTGGGACGGAATGTCGGCGGAAAAAATATTTGTGGGATTCAGAATTATATTGATCTGTTTAAGGATGCGGATTTCCGGTCTGCATGGTGGTTTACCATTAAGTTTACCATAGGCAATACCATCATTCAGAATGTGGCGGCCCTGCTGTTTGCAGTAGCCCTGGACAGCGGTATAAAGGCCCAGAAAGTTTACCGGACTGCATTTTTTTGTACCGTGTCTGATCAGTGCGGTAATTGTGGGTTTTGTGTGGCTGAAAATGTTCTCAAATGTATTGCCGGAGATTAGTAAGATGCTGGGAACAAGTATCAACTTTGCTCTGTTCGGAGATGGCAAAACCGTACTTCCGGGACTGCTGATCGCCAATAACTGGCAATGGATCGGTTATTGGATGCTAATTTATCTTGCCGGGCTTCAGTCAGTTCCCTCAGAACTGTATGAGGCCGCAAAGGTTGACGGGGCGGGTGCCATCAGAAGATTTTTTAATGTAACTATTCCCATGCTGGCACCGGCAATCACCATCTGCGTGGTGGGAATCACAACGGGATCGCTGAAGGTCTATGATCTTCTGGTTTCTTCCACAAAGGGAGGGCCAGGACGGGCATCAACATCCATTATCTATGAGACCTACACCACAGCCATCAATGGCAGGCAATACGGATACGGTTCGGCAATGTCCGTAACGCTTGTTGCGGTACTGCTGCTGGTGGCGCTGATACAGGTGAAGGGACTGAAAAGAGGGAGGTGCAGGCGTAATGTTTAAGAGAAGAAAAAAAAAAAAGAGGAAGTTGTGGCCCAGCCATACACAAAGAGTACACTGATCACACAGATTATTATGAGTGTTTTGGCAGTCATTTTTGTGGCTCCCCTTTTATCATTCTGAACTATTCTTTCAAAACCAAAAGGAATTGTACCTGACAAGTCCCCTTGCTCTGCCTGAAAGCTTTAATCTGGACAATTATTTGAAAGCGTTTGACAAGCTGAACATGGGAACCACCTTTGTCAACACCTTTCTGTATACGGCAATCAGCGTGGTGATACTGGCGCTGCTATGCGGAACCACTGCCTGGGCGATTGCCAGATGCAGACGGAAGTTTTTAAGTTTTGTTACATCTATTTTATTGTGGGGATACTGATTCCCTACCAGGCGCTGTTTTTGCCGATCTATACCATAGGGTATAAACTTCACTTGACGAACACGCCCTTTGGAATCATATTTATGTACATAGCCACTGGCGTATCCTTTGGAGTTTTTCTGATGAACAGCTTTATGTCCACGGTGCCGCTGGAGCTGGAGGAGTCGGCCAGGATAGATGGATGCTCGGTGTTTTCTACTTACTTTAAAATCGTACTTCCTCTTTTGAAGCCAGCTATGGCAACCCTGATTATCATGCAGGCCTTTCAGATATGGAATGACTATCTGCTGGCCAGCCTGTATGTGAGCAAAAAGCAGCTGAAGACCCTCACAGTGGCCATTCAATCCCTGTTCTCCGCACAGACCAGTGATTACACCACAGCTATGGCGGCTATTGTGATTTCCGTGCTCCCCATTGCCATTCTGTTTATGTGTTTGCAGAAATATTTTATCAAGGGAATGACTGTGGGAGCCGTAAAAGGATAGGAGTGATGAGATGAGCAGGTTATTTAAGGAATACGTGTTGGGGGATATGACAGTCCGCTATGTTACAGATGAGATGAGACAAAAGATAGGTTTGGTGCTGTTGCCTGCGGATATGCCTTATCCCGACAAAATAGAAAAAATATGAAAGTGGATTCCATGGTACAGGTAAAGGCTGCGGGCGACATTTATGAGGAAGCCTATGCACAGGGAAATACCATGAGAAATGGGGAGACAGTCCGCCGGATGAGCTTTTACGGACAGGAGGCGGAGGAGGGGGGGCAGATGGCACGGTGGTCACCACCACCCTGATAGATGACAGAGGGTGCCTGGTCCATCATATCCTCAGCTGGAAAAAGGATACCCCCTATATACGTATCCGCTGCAAATTTGAAAAACAGGGGCTAGTGCCTGTGGATCTGGAAATGTTTGAGAGCTTTTCTATAGGAGAAATATCCCCTATCTGGATGGAGACGGATGGGGACAGCTGGATATCTACCGGCTGCGGAGTGTGTGGAGCCAGGAGGGAAGGCTGGAGGTTATCCCGGCGGAGGATCTGCAGCTGGAACCGGCCTGGGACCCTCATGCGGTGCGGTGTGAGAAGTTTGGGCAGGTGGGGTCCATGCCGGTGAATAAGTTTTTTTCCCTTTGTGGCAGTTCAGGATAAGAGGAACCATATTTTCTGGGGAGCACAGATTGCACATCCGGCATCCTGGCAGATCGAGCTTTACCGAAAGGATGACGCTCTGGCAGTCAGCGGAGGGTTGGCAGACAGGGATTTCGGGCACTGGATGAAGAGAGTGGAGAGTGGAGCAAGTTTTACCACACCGGAAGCTATCGTGAGCGTTAGTCATACAGATTCTATTGATCTCTTTAGCGGCAGGCTGACTCAGGCGGCGCAGGAAGCGGCGGTGCTGGCCCCGGAACCGGAGCAGGAGCTTCCCATCGTTTTTAATGAATACTGTACCACTTGGGGATGCCCGTCCCAGGAAAATATTATGGAGATACTCCAGGCAATCCGGGGAAAAGGTTTTACCTATTTTGTGATTGACTGTGGATGGTATAAGGAAGAAGGAATTCCCTGGGATATCAGCATGGGAGATTATCAGGTCTCTAAGGATCTGTTTCCCCAGGGACTTAAGCCAGTTACAAAAGCCATTCGGGAGGCAGGAATGATACCGGGTATCTGGTTTGAAATTGAAAATGTGGGGAGCGCGTCCAGAGCTTACCAGGAGTCGGAGCACCTGCTAAAGAAGGATGGAAAGGTATTGACCAGCTACTTTAGGCGGTTCTGGGATATGCGTGATCCCTGGGTGGAGGAGTATCTTACAGAGAGAGTGATCGGAACACTGAAAAATATGGCTTTGGATATATGAAAATAGACTATAATGAGACCATAGGAATCGGCTGTGACGGTGCGGAATCTTTTGGGCGAGGGCCTGCGGCAGAATATGGAGGCTTCGGTCCGGTTTATGGAGAAGGTAAAAGAGAGGTGCCCGGTATTGTGCTTGAGAACTGCGCATCCGGAGGGCATCGCCTGGAACCGGTAATGATGGGGCTGACCAGCATGGCCTCCTTCTCTGACGCCCATGAGTGTGAGGAGATACCTGTGATCGCCGCTAATCTTCACCGCTGTATCTTGCCTAGCCAGAGCCAGATCTGGGCGGTGATACGACAGAAAGATTCTCTGAAGAGAATCACGTATTCCATAGCCAATACGTTTCTGGGCAGAATGTGTATATCCGGAGATGTGACAGGATTGTCTCAAGAGCAATGGGGCCAAATCGAGAGAGGAATGACATTTTACCGGAGTATTTCTCCGATTATTAAAAATGGCCAGACCTACCGGTATGGGCCTAAGATCAAGTGCGCGCCACCCGGAGGGGTGGCAGGGAGTACTGCGTCTGGGCAGGAATGGACAGGCGTACGCGCTGATTCATGTATTTGGCGGAGAGGTACCGGAGGTAATTGAGATAAAGTTTCCCGAGGGAACACCGGAGCGGATCGAGGAGGAGTACAGTTATCAAAAAGAACGGATAACCATTCAAAAGGGTGTGCTGAGATACAAGCCCACAGAGAACTTTACCGCGTATGCGCTGAGGCTTGTGTAGAGATTACTATGAAGAGGTATTACCGGCAATTCAGGGCAGAGGGAGGGAAAAGGAGACAGACCCGGGCCGTCAGATTAAAAAAAAGGAGAAGGATAAATGAAAAAAAGAGTGATTGCTTTTGTTATGTGCCTAGTTCTGGTATTTTCAATGCTGCCGGCTGCGTGTCTGGACAGTGTTGCTGCCGCTGAGACAGAAGTAGAAGTTGAGCTGGGTGAGAATATTGCCCTGAAAGCTACCGCCTATGCGGACTACACGAACACAGGAACAAATGTAAAAAATGTAAACAACGGTATTTTGGCAACAGGTTCTGCGACCACATGGAATACATGGAAAAAAGGGGGCGCGGAATATCCGGCTCCGGTTTGGCTGGAGTGGGACGTAGATTACATGGTATCCGGAATGCGCATTATCTGGTGGGCGGATAATGCAAATATAACCGGCAGCGAAGGGGTTACGTTTCCGAAGTCCTGCGAGGTGGAATATTTAAATGACAATGGTGAGTGGACTAAAATAACCGGTATGCAAAATGAGGCGGGAGCACAGGTTGATACCATGGGTGTCCTTTATAATCCCAGCGACGGAAATGGTCTCAATGGCAGCAATAAGCTCTGGAATGTCGTAACCTTTCCGGAGCCGGTGAGAACAAAGAAGCTGCGATTGCTGATAGAACGCAACGGTACGGGAGACAACGGTATCGGTATCAGCGAATGGGAGGTATTTGGAGGAAAAGCTCCGTCAGATTTGGGAGTCGGTGAAAATATTGCCTTGAAAGGGCAGGTAGAAGCTGAATATTCAAATAACGGCACATCGCCATCCAACGTCAATGATGGAAAGTTAGCCGTGGGAGCTTCTACAACCTGGAATACCTGGAAGCTAAACGGCTATACATATCCATGCCCGATTACAATCAAATGGGATAAGGAGTATGAAATTTCAAGCATGAAGCTCATGTGGTGGGCGGATGACATAGACGGGCCAGGATCGTCAGGCGGCGGAGACGGAGTGATGTTCCCCAAAGCTGTCAGGTCCAGTATTATGACTTGTCCCAAAAGCCTGGATTGATGCTGCCGGTATGGTGGATGAAACAGGCGCCATGGTGGATGCCCTGGGTGTGAAATATGGAACGGCAGCAGAAGCGGGAGAGGATCAGACTGCTTTTACGCAGGAAAAAAACCGTTACTGGAATGGGGTAATATTTAAAAGCAAGATAAAGACGAACCAGCTTCGTCTGCTGATTGACCGCCAGGACGGCGCGACCGTTAACAGCGGAATCGGAATAGGTGAATGGGAAGTGTACGGAGAGGAAGCGGTGCGCAATATTGCGGATGGAGTGAATATCGCTTCACGGGCTGTCGCCACTGCAGAATATTCAAACACAGACACAGCGCCCGAAAGGGTGAATGATCTGTCGCTTGCCGGGAATGCGGCTACATCCTGGAACACCTGGAAATTGGGGGAGATCTTACCTATCCGCAGCCAATCACTTTAACCTGGGATGAGCCTTACGACATCTCAAGTATGCGCGTCATGTGGTGGGCAGATGATTTGGAGGCCGGTACCTCCAGTGGAGACGGGGTACTTTATCCAAAGAGCTGCGAGGCTTGGTATTTTGACTATGACCAAAACGACTGGGCACAGCTTACGGATATGACAAATGAAAACGGCGAAAAGGTTTCAACTGTAGGTGTTCTGGGCGAGGAACACAGGGTAATAACCGGGTGTGGAACGGAGTGCTCTTCAATACCCCTGTAAAAACAACAAAGCTGCGCCTCTACATCGACCGTCCGGATGGCACTACCGAGCGAGGCGGAATCGGGATTGGTGAATGGGAAGTCTATGGCGAAAAAGTAAAAAATGAAATGGTATCCGCCAAAATATCAGGAAAGAACAGGCTGGTAAAAAGCGAGGTCTCAAGCTACTATGGAGTGAGTGTGCCAGGTGAGTTATCCGGTACATTTGACTACGAGTGGTCGGTTCCTGAGGAGTCAAAGGATATTCTTCAGATTATAGGGGGGCAGTGATCAGCAGGAGGCTCAGGTGAAGGCTCTGGACACCGGAAAGGGAACATTACATCTGAAGCTGACCTACAAAGAAGATGATATCCAGACGGTCAGGGAGACTAGCTTTTGAGGTTCAGATAGACGAAATTACAAGTGTTGATGACTATATAACCACAACTATGGAAGGCAGGGAACCGATTCTTCCTAAAACGGTTGTAGCAAACGGCATCACATTTGATACACCGACACCTTCTCTAAAGAGTTCGACAAATCCATCGTTTGATTTTGCCGAGACCTTCGATTCCAAACTGGTTCCGGTAGAATGGGAACCCATAGACCCCAGTGCTTACAGTAAGGCTGGAAATGTATTTGAGGTAACGGGAAAAGTATTAAACAGTGACCTGACTGCCACAGCTAAAATTACTGTAAATAAAAAAAGTGGCTGCACCGGATGAAAACAGTACGGTGACATTCGAAAACATAAAGCTGACTGATGAATTTTGGCTGCCCAAGCAGAGAGTGAATGCGCTGAATTCATTAAACGCGGCTATTTACCGAATTGGCCTGTCCTCCGGTGGTGAACCAAACTTTGACAATGCAATAAAACGGTTAAACGGAGAACCCTACAGTCCATTCAGCGGCCTGGTATTTCAGGATACGGATATTTATAAAACGCTGGAGGCTATTTCTTACACGCTATCCGTGATTCAGGATGAAACAGAGCCGGAGATCACAGAGCAGAAAAAAACTTGGAAGATACTTTGCAGCGGTGGATCGAAAAGATTGAAAAAAAGTACAATATGCAGATGGCTATATCAATACCCACTTTACGCTCCGGGCAGCTGCATATGAAGGCGGCAGGGCGCCGGGAACGCACCGATGGAGAAATTTCAACAATCACGAGATGTATAATGCGGGACATTTCCTGGAGTCCGTAGTAGCCTATACGCGGTACAGGGAAGGAATCGGTGACCCGGATTACAGCCTTTATGTGGCGGGCAGGAGATTTGCGGATCATGTTGTAGAGCGTTTCGGTCCGGAGGAACACGCCATGAGGTACCCGGACATGAGGAGATAGAGCTTGCCCTTGTAAAATTTGCGAAATTAGTGGAAGAGTACGAGGGTGCAGGTGCCGGACAGAAATATGTCGATACCGCAAAGCTTCTGATCGACAGACGTGGAGAAGATTATAAGTTAAGGGAGAGCGGATACAGGGGGTATACGGAAGGCGTAAGAGAATACTCCCAGGATGCCAAGCCGTTCACAGAGGAGACAAATGCAGTGGGACATGCGGTGCGCGCGGCTTATTTGTACACGGGAGCAACGGACGTGGCAAGGCTGCTGCCGGACAGTGATCCGGATAAAACAGCATATATGAGCATTCTGGACAATATCTGGGATTCTGTGGCTAACCGCAAGACATACATTACCGGCGGAATAGGCGTGGCCTCCCACGGAGAGGACTTTGGCGGGGATTATGAGCTGCCCAATAATGACTCCTACAATGAAATCTGTGCTTCCATTGCACTTACAAACTGGAACCAGAGAATGAATCTGGTGCACGAGGATACAAAGTATGTGGATGTGATGGAGCGTGCGCTGTATAACGGCGTTTTTTAGTCGGAACCAATCTTGAAGGAAACAAATTTTACTATGCAACAAAACTGGAAATACCCAAGAAAGGGAATGTGGTTGACGGAGGAATGTACGGAGGAGTACAGCGTCAGGACTGGTTTAACTGTGCATGCTGTCCTCCAAACCTTATGCGGACAATTGCAAAATTAAGCGAGTACATTTATACAACACACAAGGATAATGTTTTTGTTAACTTATTTATCGGAAGTGATGGACACGTAAATGTAGACGGAACCAGGGTTGGCCTGAAGCAGGAGACCCAATACCCGTGGAATGGTGCGGTAAAGCTGACGGTACAGCCGGAGGAGAAAAAAGCTTTACAATGAATATTCGTATTCCGGGCTGGGTCAAAGAGCAAAAGGATAAGAAGGTTACGATTCGCGTTAATGACACAGAAGTAACGGAAAAGGCAAAGAAGGGGTATGTGGCAATTACCAGAGAATGGGATGTGAATGACGTCATCACCATAGACATGCCCATGGAGATCAGAAAGACGGAAGCAAACCCCAAGGTGGTGACAAACAAAGATAAGATTGCCATCGAGAGAGGGCCAATTGTATACGCGATCGAAAAAAGCAGGCAATGCCCAGATCAACAAAGAGACAATCAGTGAAAATGAGTTTGATCCACGGAACTTTGTGATTCCAAGAGACGCAAGACTGACGGCTGACTATGACGCAGATTTACTGAAAGGCGTAATGGAAATAACGGGTGATGTCACGTACAAGAAGGGGACGGAAACAGTTCCTGCAAAATTACAGGCGATTCCGTACTATGCGTCAAACAACAGAGGTGACAGCGGAGTCTATGGGGATGGTATCTCTACCAGAATGACAGTTTGGACAGCGGCATCCGGTACGCCAGTGGCCAGATATACGGTATCTTTAGATCCAAATGGGGGAACGGTTTCAAAAACATCCTTTTGATGTGGCTGATGGCTCAGAGATCGGCGAACTGCCCGAACCGGAGAGGTTATATCACCTGTTCCAGGGTTGGTATACCGAGAAAGAGGGTGGAGAAAAGTTACCGAAGAGACAATTGTTACCGGCAATATGACGCTTTACGCCCATTGGGTATTAAATTCAGAGGTGGCGATCCGAACAGTTACGTTGAATCCAAATGGGGAAAAGTAACGCCTGCATCTCTGGATATTGAATCGGGGAATGCTATAGGAGCACTGCCGACTCCCACAAAGACGGGTTCTGTTTTTCAGGGATGGTTTACTTCTCTGGAAGGCGGGAAACAGGTACAAGCGAATGACATTGTAAACGAGAACATGACTATTTTTGCCCGCTGGATTGATCAGGATGTAGTATTTGGGGCTTCGGGCGCACAGACGGAGACAGATGGCACCTATTTAATAGCCATGACGGGCGGCACTTCATCCGAGGGCGCGGATCATGCAGCTGCATATATTCAGGGTGTAACAGCTACAGGAGGCTCTCCGCTTGGAAGTACTCGGATAGGATGTCTTGCGTTTAAACTTCTGGATGAATGGAAAGCCATGGACCCGGATAAGATCACTGCAACCGTTACCATGAATGTGTCGAGAGTGAACGGAAATCTGGGAACAGCAAAGACAAAAGCGGCACTTTTTGCAGTGGATAAACCGCTGAATGAGATAACGCTGACAAACGCATCCACTTATCCCGCGAAGGATTTGGATTATTCCGCCACAGCCACTGTATTCAGCAATGAATGGATTGCGGCAAATGATACAGGCAATAAAACCTTTGATGTTACGGATATGGTAAAGCAGGCTTTAAAAGATCCCGATGCCACGCACGCGATATTCCGTCTGCAGACAGTCATCTCCGGATTTTATGTAACAAATCAAGGAGAAAACGCTCCGGCGTTGATTGTCAGTGAAAAGCCGGCTGAAAAAGAGGCAGGTAAATTGACCATTAAATGCGATGGCTTTACCTACAATGGCAAGACAAAGCCGAATCCCCAGGTTGTCTCCACAACGAATACAGGAGCAGCGGTAACGTATAAGTATTACAGCGATCAGGCATGCGAGAAGGAAATCACAGCGCCAGTAAATGCAGGAACCTACTACGTAAAGGGAACAGCGGCAGAGACAGAAACGCATACGAGCGCAGCCTCGGCAGCCGTAAAATTTACGATTGCCAAGGCACAGCCAACGTACACGGATACTTCAGAGATCAAGCTGACGGCAAAAACAGGCCAGACGCTCAATGATGTTAAGCTGCAGCTGCCGGACGGCTTCCATTTTGAAGCAGACTTAACGACTCCGGTAGGAGAGGTGGGGAAAAATACGCATAAGGTGAGCTTTACTCCCGCAGATACAGATAACTACGAGATCGTTACAGGGCTTAAGGTTATAATTATGGTAACCTCCCCGGAGAAAGAGCTGGGGTCCCTGACCATCAGCTGCGCGGGTTTTGTGAATACCGGAACAAAGAAACCGGTTCCCATGGTGGTTTCAACAACGAATTCGGATGCAGCGGTAACGTACAGGTATTACAGTGATCAGGCCTGTACAAATGAAATCGCAGCGCCAGTAAATGCGGGAACCTACTACGTAATTGGAATAGCGGCGGAGACAGAAACACATATGACGGCAACCTCAGCGGCGGTGAGCTTTACAATAGGCAAAGCAGAGGGAGCAATCACGATTCAATGTGTCGGATTTGTATCCAACGGAAAGACAAAACCGAGTCCGCAGATCATTGCCATAACTGGTCAGGCAGCAAAAGTAAGCTATAAGTATTACAGTGATCAAGCATGTAAGAAAGAAATCTCTGCACCGGTGAGTGCGGGAACCTATTATGTCAGGGCAACGGCAGAAGAGACACAGAACTATCGAAGCGCGGTTTCGAATGTGGTGAAGTTTACTATTCAGAGGGAAATACCGAAAAGAACAGCAGCTGGAAAGTCGGGAATTATAATTATAAGGTGACAAAGGCAGCTGCGAAGAACGGTACAGTAGAATTAAAATCTCCCAGAAAGAAGACCTTGAAAACCGCCACAATACCGTCCACCATTAAGATTAACGGATATACATTTAAGGTTACCAGCATTTCCGCAAACGCCTTTAAAAATAACAAGAGGCTGCGGAAGGTTACAATTGGCAGCAATGTGAAAAGATAGGAAAGAGTGCATTCAGTGGATGCAAGTCATTAAGAACCATTTACTTGAAAACAAAAGTTCTGACCAGTGTTGGAAAGAGCGCCCTGAAAGGAATCTCATCTAAAGCAAAGATACAGTCACCAAAGGGCAAGAAGAAGGCATATACAAAATTATTTAAAAATAAAGGTCAGAAGAAAACGGTAAAAGTAAAGTAAAAACAGAGTAAAAAATGCTCCCTTCTGGGTAGACAAGAGAAATAATATAAACTTGTCTCCTGGGAGGGAGCATTATTTTGTGATAATACCTATGATAACCGAAGAAAAATACATTAGTTCTGTGACCAGCGCCCGGATGCCCCGCAGGGAAGGACCAAACCGTTGGAGGAGACGGGCAGTCCCACCTCCTGGGAATCCACATGTCCCTGAAATTGGCGAAGCTCCGTGGCCAGCATATAGGTCAGGACAGCAGGGGCCAGCCCGGTTGTATAGGAATTGACCAGGAAAAAGAGCGGGCGGTCACAGAGGAGCCGGCTGCACAGCCTGATCAAGGAATGGATGCAGTCCTCAATTTTCCAGATCTCCCCCTTGGGGCCTCTTCCGTAGGAGGGAGGGTCCATGATAATGGCATCGTAATGGTTACCCCTGCGGATCTCCCGCTCCACGAACTTTACGCAGTCGTCCACGATCCAGCGGATAGGGGCCTCTGAGAGCCCGGAGGAGCGAGCGTTTTCCTTGGCCCACCCCACCATGCCCTTTGAGGCGTCCACATGGGTTACGGATGCCCCAGCGACTGCACAGGCCAGGGTAGCTCCTCCGGTGTAGGCAAAGAGATTCAGCACTTTCACAGGCCGCCCTGCCTCGCGGATTTTTTCGGAAAACCAATCCCAGTTTGCAGCCTGCTCCGGAAAGAGCCCTGTGTGCTTAAAGCTGAAGGGCTTAAGGTTGAAGGTGAGGGTTTTATAACAGATAGTCCACTGCTGTGGCAGGTCAAAAAACTCCCATTCTCCGCCTCCCTTTTTACTGCGGTGGTAATGACCGTTCCTCGTTTTCCAGCACCTGTGTGTCTTAGGGGTAGCCCAGATTACCTGGGGGGTCTGGCCGTACCAGGAGGTAGTCTCCCCCAGCGTTCCAGCTTTTCTCCCTTTGAGGTGTCGATCACCTCATAATCCTTCCATTGATCTGCAATCCACATTTTATTCTTATTTCCTTTCTGTCAATTGTTTGGATCGGAACCAGTAGGTATAAAACTTCTGGTATCCCAGAGTCTCATATAAATGTTTGGCTCCCACATTGCCCTGAACCACCTGAAGGTAGGCATGTCTGGCCCCTTTTTTCAGCTTCCGAGAGAATGGCGGAGCAGATGGCCCGTGCAAAGTTTTGTGACGGCAGCTGGCATCCATAGATGGCGTACAGGCCGATATGCCCCTCTGTCCAAAATGCCCAGGCCGGATGCAACTGTGCGGCCGTCGATCTCAATAAAGGCCACAATGGTCTCCTTAGGAATGGCCTTAAACATAGAAGGCACTATCCGGCGCAGGGTGGGGTTGGTGGTTCCGTTTAAGCGAAATAGGAGGTGATCCACTCATCCGTAATCCTGTCGCGCATCTGGACAATGGTGAATTCCGGATATTCGATAAAGGAGGGCAGGCCGGAATTTCGGCCATAATATTCATATTCAGCTGAGACAGCTCCGTAAGGCCGGAACTTGTCCATGGGCATGGTCATGACCTCAGTGGTGTGCCGTATATCATAGCCCTTTTCTGCAAGGAGCTGGTCAAAGGACGGGTCCAGCAGAGGGTTAATTTTAAAGTTCGCCGGTGTGTGGAAGTTGCAATACATATCCTCGCAGTAGGCGATCTTTTCTTCCACTGGAATGGATGAGGCGCCCACCTGTTCCACGCTGTTAGTACGGTATGTGTAATTATGGGAAAACGGACCAGCCATCCGTCATAGAGCTCGATCTTGTGGGACGGCCAGGCGTTCAGAGAAATCTCCTCAATTAATTTCATGTAAGCTTCGTCTTTCATGGCACCTCAAGCTTAAGAAACCCTTTGGGGGTTTAATACTGTTCTTTATTATAGGGCAAAAGGCAGGGAGATTCAACTGATTTCTGGGCTGCGCCGTCGAAAAAAACGCGTGGAAACTTAACTTGACCATATCTCTTTGATTTGATAAAGTGTTAATAGAGTTTAGCAAAGGAGGCAATATAATATGAAGTTAGGTTTTATCGGGTGTGGAAATATGGCAGGAGCCATGGTTGGCGGAATCCTGAAAAATAATCTTATCCCCGCAGGTGAGATCATTGCATCTACTTTGCGGGCAGAATCTCTGGAAAAAGTGCGGAAGACCTACGGAATCTGTACAGAACCGGACAACAGAGCCGTGGCGCGGGAGTCCGGGATATTGGTCTTGGGCGTTAAGCCGCAGTATTACCAGCAGGTGATTGAGGAAATCAAGGATTCGGTCAGAGAAGACCAGATCGTAGTTTCCATTGCGCCTGGAAAGACTTTGGAATGGCTGGAGATGAATTTTGAAAGCCCATGAAGCTTGTCCGCTGTATGCCCAATACGCCCGCGCTTGTGGGTGAGGGAATTACCGGAGTCTGCTGCAACGAGCGGGTATCGGAACAGGAGTTAAACCGGGTGTGCGAGATCTTGTCTGGCTGTGGACAGACAGAGGTGCTGGCGGAGCATCTGCTGGATGTGGTGGTGTCAGTCAGCGGAAGCTCGCCCGCATATGTGTTTATGTTTATCGAAGCCATGGCGGATGCTGCAGTTGCAGATGGAATGCCCCGGGCCCAGGCATATAAGTTTGCCTCTCAGGCTATACTAGGAAGTGCTAAGATGGTGCTGGAGACCGGGAAGCATCCGGGTGAGCTGAAGGATATGGTGTGCTCCCCTGGCGGAACCACCATCGAGGCAGTGCGCGTGCTGGAGGAAAAAGGATTCCGCAGCGCCGTGATTGAGGCTATGAAGGCCTGTGTGAGAAAAGGAAAAGGCATGTAGGAGGCAGCGGGAATGGAACGTGAGAATGCATGGAAGAAGTATGATGAGGCGGGACGGGAAAAGGTCTTTCGCTTTGGGAAGGACTATAAACAATTTCTGTCTGCTGGAAAGACAGAGCGGGAATGTGTGGAGGAGATCGTCCGGGAAATCGAGGCAGCCGGGTACCAAAGCCTGCAGCAGGTGATTGACGCCGGGGTGACACTAAAACCGGGAGACAAGGTGTATGCCAACAATATGGGCAAAACTCTGGCCCTCTACCACATGGGGGAGGAACCCATGGAAAAGGGGATGAACATTCTGGGGGCTCATATTGATTCTCCGAGACTGGACTTGAAGCAGAACCCGCTCTATGAGGACACAGACATGGCAATGCTGGAAACCCACTATTACGGCGGCGTCAAGAAGTACCAGTGGGTTGCCCTGCCCCTGGCGCTTCACGGTGTGATGGTAAAAAGGATGGGAGTACAGTAAAGGTATCCATCGGTGAGGAGCCTTCGGAGCCCGTATTTGGCGTGTCTGATCTGCTGATCCATCTCTCAGGTACGCAGCTTGAGAAGAAGGCGGCAAAGGTCATTGAGGGTGAGGATATGAACATTCTGGTGGGCAGCATCCCCCTTGCGGGCGAGGAGAAAGAGCCGGTAAAGAAACAGATTTTAAAGCTCTTGTATGATAAATACGGTGTGGAGGAGGAGGATTTTCTCTCAGCGGAGCTGGAGGCTGTTCCCGCAGGCCCCTGCCAGGGACTACGGCCTGGATAAAAGTATGATCATGTCCTACGGACACGATGACCGGGTATGCGCATATCCCTCCTACCGGGCTATGCTGGAACTTGAGAATGCTAAGCGCACTTGTGTATGCGTATTGGTGGACAAGGAGGAGATTGGCAGCGTAGGTGCAACGGGTATGCAGTCCCGCTTTTTTGAAAATACGGTGGCTGAGGTGATGAACTGTGCAGGACAGTACAGTGAGCTGAAGCTCAGAAGGGCCCTGCGCAATTCCAGAATGCTGTCCTCCGACGTGAGCGCCGCCTTTGACCCCAACTATCCCAGCGTTATGGAAAAGAACAACAGTGCATATTTCGGGAGAGGACTCACCTTCAACAAGTACACAGGTGCCAGAGGCAAATCCGGTTCAAACGATGCCAACGCGGAGTTTATGGCAGCCATTAGAAGAGTGCTGGATGAGCAGAAAGTATCTTACCAGACCGCAGAGCTGGGCAAGGTAGACGCGGGCGGCGGCGGAACGATCGCCTACATCCTGGCAAACTATGGTATGGAGGTGATCGACAGCGGAGTAGCTGTCCTGAATATGCACGCGCCATGGGAGATTGTCAGCAAAGTGGATTTGTATGAGGCATTTTTAGGTTACGTAGCTTTTTTGAAATATATATAAGGATAAAACTTGACGTCACCACTATAATTTGCTAAAGTGTTACTGATATGTTAATGTTCAGACAGTTCTGTGCATTCACTACACAGAATGTAAGAAGGTGATTCAGGAGTGTATAAATCCCATCGCCAAAGGCGGTTTTATATGGATTTATACATGTTACTGTGAATGTGTGGACAGTACACTAATATTACAAAAAAGGATAAGAGGAGAAGAGTATGAGTTCTAACATTGTATGGATTTTGATTGCCTTTGTGGCGTATCTTTGTATGATGCTCGTTGTGGGAGCATTTTTATATGAAGAGAAACAAAAACGCAGATGATTTTTTTTCCTGGGAGGCAGGGGACTTAGCGGCTGGGTAGCAGCGATTTCCGCCCAGGCCTCAGACATGAGCGGATGGCTGCTCATGGGACTTCCGGGAGCAGTGTACGCGCTGGGTACCGGGCAGGCCTGGATTGCCATCGGACTGTTTATCGGGACGGTACTCAACTGGATCTGTATTTCCTCCAGACTGAGACGGTATACCATCAGGGCTAACAATTCCGTGACCTTTCCGGAATATCTGGAAAACCGTTTCCACGACAAGAAAAAGGTTCTGCTATTGATCTCATCTATTGTGATCGTGATTTTCTTCCTGGTTTATACCGCATCTGCACTTGCGGCGGGAGGAAAGCTCTTTGCCAGCGTGTTTGGCATGGACTATACAGTGGCTCTCACCATCGGGGCTGCGGTAATTCTGGCTTACACTTTTATGGGCGGCTTTATGGCAGTCTGCACTACGGACTTCATTCAGGGAATGCTGATGCTGGTGGGACTTTTGGTGGTTCCTATCGTAGCATATTTTGTGATGGGCCCCAGTAACCTGTCCGCCAATCTGGCTGCCAGCGACGTGGCAGGCAGGGTGGACTCCTATCTGAATCTGTTCCACAACGGAGGAAAGCCCTACAGTGCCGTTGACATTATCTCACAGATCGGCTGGGGGCTGGGCTACTGCGGAATGCCCCATATTTTGACCAGGTTTATGGCGGTTAAGAGCGAAAAGGAACTGAAGAAATCCAGAGTGATTGCGATTATCTGGGTGGCCATCTCCCTGGGAATGGCAGTGGTGATCGGCGTAGTCGGAAGAGCTTACCTGTTCCCGGCAATCCTGGGCAGTGAAGGTGCAGTTTCCACTGAGAACGTGTTTATTGAAATGATCACAAAGCTGTTTACCAGCGATATTGCGCTTCCTTTGTGGGCGGTATTTTCCTCTGCGGAATACTGGCGGCCATCATGTCCACTGCGGATTCCCAGCTGCTGATCACCGCATCCTCCGCATCCAAGGATATTTATCAGGGTGTCATCAACCCCAAGGCCAATGACAAGAAGGTGCTGATGATCAGCCGGGGAACCGTTATCGTGGTAGCTGTAGTGGCCTACCTGATTGCCCTGGACCCCAACAGCAGTATCATGGGGCTGGTATCTAATGCCTGGGCAGGCCTTGGCGCTGCATTTGGACCCACCATTGTGTTATCACTGTTCTGGAAGCGGACGAATCTGGCGGGAGCCGTTGCCGGCATCGTATCCGGCGGTGCCACCGTAATACTCTGGGATTACATACCGCTGGCCGGAGGCCAGACACTGGGGGCAGCTACAGGGCTGTATTCACTGGTGGTAGGATTTGCGATCAGCCTGCTGCTGATTGTGGTGTTCAGTCTGATGACCAAGGCTCCTGACGAGGAGATGCTTAGGAATTTGACGATGTGGCAAAAAAAAGGAATATTGAGTAAGCCAACAATCGGTATTTTATTTGCGGTATTAGCCGGACGTCACCCGGGTGACTGTATTCTGGAACCGCAAATTTTCCCTAAGTTTGTTTGCAAATCGTGTGGGTGGCACCATCTCCCGGGAGACCCCATCTTTGGCCTGAAAGGAACAGCTTACTCTGGTGCAGGGCGATGCTTCGTGGACAATTGGCGTGCGTTTTTAGTGGAGATGAAATCCTCTGCCTACGGAAACTTAGTCGTGAGGGCTTTCCCGAACGACTTAGTTGTAGTTGGCAGATAGTTCATCGGAATGTTGCACGCGTCCACGAAGCATCGCCCTGCGCCGGAGGAAGCGTCCTCTTCAGCAGCAACATAAAAATTGTTTTGAAAAAGAACAAAAAAACGAAAAACCCTTGCAAATGCGAGGGTTTTCCTTTATAATACTTCGTGTTGTGACCTTGATAGCGTAGAA
>VOFB01004930.1_pt1 | contig 42917 bp, 74 predicted proteins | sample 5384141 | NCBI WGS metagenome assembly VOFB01 (sample SAMN12384721, study PRJNA508395) | human gut metagenome | isolation source: healthy gut A | host: Homo sapiens
CATTGTACTTCGTTCAGTTACGTATTGCTGCATTGGTTCAACTCCTATTATTATGTCTTTTGCTCTTAAGCATAATTCTTTTAATTTTTGTGCTGTATGTTCTATTGGTATAGTTTTCCATTAGACCACAGTTTGTTGTTTTACACCAAATAACTCACACATTTTGAAGCAAATTTGTTCTTTCATTTGTTGTTCTAATGTTCTCTCATCATCAGCCCATAAAGTTTATACTCTACTTCTGTTACTTTTCATATCGTGTTTTTTAATATATTTAATATATCTTCATCGTGTATCCTTCTTGTAATGCTGCTATATAATTTTCAGCTCTTAAACCTATTCCTTCATATCCAGCATTTTTAGCTGCGATTACTCTTTCTTCAAAGTTACCTTTGTTCTAAAGTATAAAACTTACTGTTAATGGATATTTGTTTTGACATATTCTATTCCCCCTTATTGTACATTTGTTTAAAAATTATTTTTTTATTCTTTTGTTAATTGTTTTGTCGTTTTATTTTTGCATTTTTTCTTTGATTTATCTTATGTTTAAATGTTATCACAGTATTTTTATATGACTAATTGATAATAATCTATCAATTTATTGATTTTATATATAATTTTTAGTATATTAGTTTTATAAAATCTATACTTATGATAAATAATTGTTTTGAAATCTTTTATTTATCTTTATTAAAAGTGTTAAATAAAAAACACTCTTTAAATTTTAAATATAGATTAAAAGGGGAATAAGCTTGAATTTATATCATTTAAGATACTTTGTTACTTTAGCAAAGCTAGAACATTATACTAAAGCTGCAGAAAGAGCTCTGTATTACTCAACCAAGTTTAAGTCATGCCATTTCACTACTTGAAAAAGAACTTGGTGTCATTATTTCCAAGAAAGGACATATTGTCCTTACAAAATGCGGGGAAAATTTTTTTTAGAAAAAGTGAAAGAATCATTAAAATTCTTGATGATAGTGTTCTTGAACTTAAATCTATAAGCAACAGGAAGGCTATATAGATTTAGGATTTTTACGTACTTTAGGTACAAACTTTGCCTAGGCTAAGTAAAACTATAATGAGAATAATCAGATAAAAAATTAATTTCAATTTTCATACTGAAACAACTACTGCTGATCTAATAAAATCATTAAAGAGCAAAAATACGATATGATATTTTTGTTCAAAATCAGAAAAAGAAAAAAATATAAATTTATACCTGTTTCTGCTCAAAAATTAGTTCTTATAGTTCCGTCAAATCATGAATTAGCTAAATATGATTCAATCACTTTAGAGCAAACAGTTGAATATCCTCAAAAAATTGTATTTAGTTCAAAGAGTGGACTTAGACAGATTATAGATAATTTATTTGATTCAATAGGTAAAAACCTCAAATTACATATGAAATGAAGAAGATCAGGTAATTGCAGGGATTAGTTTCTAACAACTTTGGTTTACCAATAGTACCTTATATGCCTATTTTAAAATTTATGGATTTAAAAAAGACTATTGAAATAAAATCACCGACATGGGAAGAAACTTTTATCTAGCTGTATTAAAAGATAAACGCTTACCCCCGATTGCAGAGAATTTCAAATCATTCGTAATTGAAAATTATACATTAGATTAAAAAAGGATGACTAATCAGTAGTCATCCTTTTAAATTATAAAAAAATAATAATCATTTCTTTAGAAATTCTAAAGTTAGTACACAAATAAATATACCTATTTATATAGTATAAATAAGTTTATATAATTTATCAATACAAATAATGTAGTTTTATAGATATATTAACTATCTATAGTATTTATCTATATATTTGGATATTTTAAAAAATATTTTCTATCATTGCGAGTTTAAGCTCATTAAATTTGTAAGTTTATTTAAATTAAATACTTTCCTATATATTTTATATATCTATAGAAATTATCTATAAAAACACCCTTTATTAATAATTTGTTTTATAGATAATTATAATGTAGAATTAAATCATAAAAATAAATGGTAAATATTAAGGAAATATAAATCCCATACAAAACGAAATATTTTTAAATCAAATTATTGTATTTAAAAATATTCCCCCAATAAGCTTTTACAAATCTACCCTAGATTTGTACTTTTTTTTTAATTCTTTTTAATATTTAGCTTCTAGTAATTTATCATACCTTACATATAGTTTTATAGACTTTTCTACTTCCATATTTTTTTCTAGATTTAAGATGAGGCATATTATGTTTGAACTTTCCTTTTTTATACGTATACTTTTTACATAGTCTCCTATCTCATATCCACCAGTTTCACTAGCATTATTTGATCATAAAGTATTTATAAATAATTTCTTTGATGATTTTTTTATAACTTATTTCTCTATTTTTAAAGCTATATTGTTTTCATTTTCACTATTTTTGAAATTTAACTTTATTGATAAAACATCGTATTCTTTTCCTAGCTCTAAATTTTGTATTGTCTTTCTATCTATTGTCGTTATACTTATTATATTCATACTTTCTTCGATTAAAGGAGTGATTTGAGAAGTTATCTCTTCTGTCTGTTGGCTTAACTTTCAATTCTATCTTCAATATTTTTATTAGCTCTATTTATAACAGCCATAATACTTAATAGACATGTTATTATTATAGACATTATAAATACAGATATGATTATTTCTAATAAGACGTATCCACTTCTTTTTTTCTCATTTGTATATACCTTCTTTTTATTAGTATACGTCCGCTCGTAGGTACTATTGTTATATCTGTATAATTGTCTTTTTTATTATAGTTATAGTTGTTCCCCTTTATAAAATCCACCCCTTGTAGGGCAGCAAGTTCAATTCCCTTAGGTAAAAATACTTTTTTAGATTGTCTACCTTCTTCCATTAATATATATCCTTCACAATTATTTTCTTCAATAAAAAGTATATACACTTTCTCATTTCCTATTTTATTAATCTGCCTTATATATCTAATATCTGTCGTCATCTGCTTTATAAACGAGTTTATTTTTGTAATTTGATAAATCTAACTTAACAAATGATACTGTGCCTATTAAAGCTAATAACGTAATTCTATTATAACTTCTATAAAAGTCACATTCCTTCTTTTTTCATATCTATACCTCCTTACTTTTTTCATATATTATTACTAAATCGCTTGGTTGTATCTCTTCTACTTGTTTTATCTCATCTGTATTTCCTAAATTTTCGTTTTCTTCGCTTACTATATCTTTTTATCTGTTTCTATTTCTATATTATTTTCACTATTTTCTTGAAGATAATTTTTAGCACTATCATTATTATCTTCTATATTTTTATCTTCTAAACTTGGATTATCTTGATTTATTGTATATAATTCTTGTGAGTTTTGTATTTCTTGTGAACTTTCGTTATTTTCTACTATTGTATCTTTTGAAATGGATTTTTATCTTTATATACGCAACAATAGTTTTAATAAATTTGTTATAAGATACGCTACTTTCAATTTTATAATAAATATAATTTTCGGAATTTGTATTTATCCTTGTTATATTGCATTTTTTATTATCTAGTGATGTATCTGATAAATCATTTATTTTATTTTATAAATTCTGATGAATTATCAGATATAAAATGTGAGTTAAAACTTTCATAATCACCACTTTCGTCCAGTGCTATTTTTACTTCCTTTAAAAATATTTGAATAAATTATTTCTATTTTACTTAGACACTGTTCCTTTAAGTATATTTCTTCATCATTATACTTTTGTATATTTAATATTGCTCATGACAATAGATGTGCAGTTTATTGCAATTATATTAACAAGTAAAAATACAAATACTGTTACTACTAGAATTGAGCCTTTATTTTTTCGTGACATATGATTTAATATTTACACTCCCTGTCTATTGATTTTACTTCTACTACAATTTCATAACAATTATAGTGACTGTTTTTTTGATAAGTTTATTAATTTTAAAATTATCTACATTTAATGTTTGACTTCCTATATTAATTTCCTCATTGTACTTAATATCGTATTTTTATCTCATTTAAATAATTTTGTGCTAAATTTAACATTTCTAAGTGTTCTTCATTTTGATTTAATAAATTAAAGCTGTTGTTCATAGAAAACTTATCATATATGTAATTATTGATAAAATAACCAGACTAATAATACATTCTAATGTTGTAAAACCACTTCTTGTTTCAATCTATTCATTCCTTTTTATATGAATTATTTCCATATATTTGTTTTATATACAAAAATAAGAGAATAATTTTTCAATCATTCTCTTATCAAAAAATATTAATTTATAAATTATAAATTTTTTTAAATTCTTCCTCTATAAAATTATCACCGATAAATATATTCGATTTATTGTGATAATATTTTTATCGTCTATACTTTCTAATTGAATACTTATATCGTTAAATTTATTTTTATTTGTAAATCACCATTACATAAATTTAAGACTAATTTACAAAAGTAAAATGCTCGTATCTATTATTTCTTTTTCCTGAGGATTGATATTTTTTATATTATCTTTACTGTCGTGATATATATGTATATTGATTTTTTGTCTATTCTTATTTATATCAAAATTTATCACTTCTTTCTTATCTGAACACTTATACATAATTGATAATAATCTAGTTATTACTTTACTTATATTGTGTGAATCTATAAAAGTAAATATTTCTTCTTCATTTGTATCGAATATTATATCTACACCTTTATATGTATTTAATCTTATTACTATATCTTCTAGTATTTCAACTATATTGTAATAATTTCTATTATCTTTATAAGACTCTAAGTTTAGTTTTTCAAGCGAAATCAAATTATCAATCAACGTCATCAGTATTTGTATATTCTTTAATTCTTTATTTAATAAGTTTACTTGTTCAATTTCTACAATATTGTTTTTTCACAAAGAGATCTTGTGAGTTGATTTTTAAGTATATTAGGTTGACTGGTGTTTTTAATTCATGCGATAAATTTATTAAAATTCATTTTTTAATTTTTTACTGTATGTATCTTCCTCCATCTTTTTCTTAATAATTTTGTCTTTAACATTTTTGTGTTACATCTCTAAAAACACCTATAGTTATATTTTTTTTGATTTATATTCAATACCATATTTGCAAATTTTAAATATACATCCTCATCTAAACAATTTTTATTTTCTTATTTTTAAATGTCATATTAAAAGACATATCACAATAAGTTAAGTCAGATGAATTTATTAAGTCGTACATATCTGATATTTTCAATTTATGTTGTTGTAATATTTTATCAAAACTCTTATTAGTATATTTTATTTTGTTAGTATTGTGGTCTAGTACAAATACAGCTTCTGATATTATATCGACAAATAATTCATATTTTTCTTTGTTAAATTCATCTTATCCACTAGAGATTTTTTGTTCTGTCATATTTTTCAAAACAATTAAGTTGTGTTTTTTATTTTCAAGTTCAATTCTATCTATATAAAAATTTTTATTATATTTGTCTATAGAGTATTCTATATTACCTTTTATATTTTTTATCCAAGATAATATTCATCATATTTTTATCATATATAGAGTCTTTATTTTGGTATATTATTTTATTATCTTTTTCTAAAATTATATCATATGGTATGTTTTCAACTATATTCTTAAATCCTGTATAAGTTGTGGTATAGTCTTGTAAATTACTTTGTAATGAAATATTAGTTTTTACTAATAATATCCCCATAGTTCCTTCAAGTAAGATGTTTGGATATAGATTATATTTACTATATTCATTTTCACTTTGCTTTAGTTCAAACTGTAAATCCTCACAACTATAAAGTGTATTATATATATTTTCTAATATGATTAAATTATCGGTATTATTTTTATCAAAGAAAGTTTTAAATCTCTTAATTTTATATAAACTCATCTCTCCAAACACATATTCATATACATATGTTAGTGTTTGGTCTATAAAATATAGCTTAGTATTTGAGTTTAGTAGTAGCTCTTTAAAGCTATCAATATTTTTATTTAGTATATTTTCTCTTTTTATATTTTCTTGTCTCAAAATATATAGTTTAGAATTATATATTTTTGTATTTATATTTAATCTATATGATTTTGCTTTTTATATTTTTATATCTGCTATATACATTTTTATAATATAGTTTTGCACTTTTTACTAAATACTAAAACTAAAATTACCATATCTAATAAGTTATTCATATATAAGCTTCTTTGTTGTACTCTCAAAATCAAATCAACTAAAATAAAAAATATATAAACTCCTATTATTTGTTTTTGATAAATTGTTGTTTCTTAAAATAATTTATTATTATAAAAATACAACTATGCTGCTGTATATATCGACTATATCTTTGTTGATTTTAAAATATTCGAATAAAATGCTAGTTATCTGTAATATAAGAAATGTAGTAAGAAGTATCATCCTAAACTTTATTACTTTTTTTATTTTTTTTAACTAAAGTAAATCTATTTATAATCAAACAACATATGCATATAGCAATAGTAAATATTTTTATACAATGAATCACCATATTTCTCCCTCCCTATTTCAGCTATGAACAATATATAGTTACATATATTTATGCTGGGTATATATCTGCAAATTGTATATCTACAAATTCTTTTTTATACAGATATCTTTTTATATTTATTTTTTAAAAAGAATTTTCTGTATTTCTTATTAATATTTTAAATTCACTGCCTTTATTTAACTCACTATCTACATTTAAATAGAGATCTTGTATTTCAGCTAGCTGCTTTACTAAATAAAGCCCCATACCCATACCTTCTGCCAATCTAGATAGACCTCTATCTATTTGTTCAAAATTTTCAAATATAAAATTCATTTGGTCTTTTGGTATACCAATTCCACTATCTTTTATGCTAATTACTATAAAATCTATTTTTTCTCTACTGATATTTTTATTTTTCCACTTTTATCAGTAAATTTTATAGCATTTGATAATATATTTAATATAATCTTTTGTAATTTTACACTATCTAGATAAACTAATATTTCATCATCACTAAATTCTAATTCTAAATTTAGATATTTTCTGTCTATATAGTATTTAGATAGTATCGATATATCTTTTAGCAATTTGACAACATCAAATACAACATAATTCAAATCGTATGAAAGATTTTCTATATCCATTAGGTCATTTATATTATCCAAAACTTTTTTTAATCTATATAAATTTTTTCTTACTAAATCAACATGGTTTTTTATTATTTGAGAGTTCACATTCTTTTTCATAATTGTGTTTTCATATAACATATTATCGACTGGATTTTCTATTTTATCGACTACATCTATGCAAAATTGTGTTTTAAATTCTTCGGTTTGCTGTGTTTTTTTCAATCTTTCTCTTATATCTTGTATCTTTTGATTATTTTCTAAAATTTTAAAAACAATAATATATACATTTTCACTTTTTATATCTGTTATAACTATGGATGCATTTTTTTTTTATTTAAATTAATTATTTTTCATTATCAAAATCAACTGAATGCAGATATTCATCTACAATATTATTAAATTTATCTATCCCTATTTTTTTAAATTGCTCTATCATATATTTATTTTTATAAATATATTTTTTTTGAGTAGTTTTGTCCATTATGACAATACCATCTGGAAGTGTTTCTAATAATACTCTGTATATTGTCTCTCTTTCTTTCTATATCCTCCATGAGTTGTTGACTTTGTGTTATATCAGAAAATATTATTAATTTTAATTTTTATTATCAATATTTAATAAGCTCTGTGATACTTTTAAACTTTTATTTTTAAGTTTTTTGTATACCATATACTATTTTCTTTATTGAGTTTATTTGATGAGATATTTTTTATAAATTTATCTATTTCCACACTCGATATATACGGTAGTAAATCTTCTATTGAATATATCTTATCTTTTATGCTTAATATGTCTTTTACTTTACTGCTTATATAGTCAATCTTATCTTTATTAATAATAAGAATGCCATCATCCATAACTTCAATTAGTTTTTTTATAGCTATTTTCATTAAATGTTATTTTTTCTTTTTCTTTATAAGTGCTTTTTAAATTACAAAACTGAACAACCTTGAATTTTTTGTTTTGGTTTTATTAGTTCTACTGCATTTAATAAGTAGGCTTGTCCTTTGATTGAGTTTATATTCATATCTAAAACTCTTTCTTGTGAGTTTATAATATCAATAATTTCTTTTTGGGTTATAAAAGCTTTTTCTAAAAAACTTTCTACATGTAATTTATCAAAATCTCTTTCTTTGAATAGTTTATTAAATTTATTATTTGTGTACTTTACGATATTATTTTCTAAAATTAATATTGGAAATTTGCATTTTGATAAAGAAATGTCAAATATATTATTTAATTGTTCTTCTTTTTATCTAATTTATCATTATTATCAACTTCGCTTTTGGATCTCTTTAATTAAGCTCTGTATATATCCTTCATTCATCTTTGCTTTTACTTTAATATATGAGAATTCGTTATTTACCTTTGCAAAAATCTTGTATCCATATATATACAAAGTTATTAAGTTTACTGCTATATCTAAAACTAAACTAATCATAGTACTATAGCTTATCAAAAATAATCCAGTCGAGTTTATTACTATCAATAAAATCTTCTTAAAGCTATTTGACTCTAAAGAATTTCTATTAATTACGAGACATAGTATTTTTATTACAAATAAATATCCTAAACTAATACCATAATTATTAAATAGACCATTTACAGCTAGATTTATAAATAATATTGACTCGATAAAATATACCATTGCAAAGCATATGTAATGTAATTCTCTTTTTAAATAATAAATAAATACAGACATTATAATTATAGTAGTAGTTATTACAAAATTAATATTATTTAATAATAAAATTTTATCTGATGTGTTCATAATCTATCCCCCATTTATCATTTAATATATTACATAAACTTAAACATATTTACGTAAATCTTAATTAAAAAATAATTTTTTCCAATATACTTCAGCGTTTACTGTTGTACTTTGTTTGTATACTTAATATTAGCATATTAAATATAAATAATTTGTCATTTTATGAACTGTAAGTATAAATAATGTGCGACAAAAAGCCTTAAATAAGGCTTTTTTCTATTTTTAATTTTTTTCAATTTTTTTTCAATGCTTTTTTTCAATTCTAGATACATAAGATCTAGATATATTTAATTTTTTGAGCTATTTCTCTTTGTGTCTTATAACCATGCGGTGTAAGTCCGTATCTTAGTTTGATTATTTCATTTTCTCTTTCAGTTAAAATTTGTTCTATCTTTTCATAAAGTTTACTTATTTTCATTTTTAGTTCTACTTTATCTACTATATAATCTACGTCAGTTCCTAATATATCTATTAAACTTATTGCATTTCCTTCTTTGTCTACTCCTATTGATCTTGTAATGATACCTGCATCTTTGTTTTTTTATTACTTCTTATATTCATTAAAATTTCATTCTCTATACATTTTGAAGCATAAGTAGCAAGCCTTATTCCTTTGTCTACATTAAATGTATCTATTGCTTTAATAAGACCTATAGTCCCTATGGATATCAAATCATCTAACTCTTCACTAGAATTATTATATTTTTTAGAAATATGAGCTACTAATCTCATATTTCTTTCAACTAAAACTTCCTTAGCTTCTTTATTATTCTCATTTTTTAATAAATTTAAATAATATACTTCTTCTTCAGGGGTTAATGGTTTTTCAAATGATTTAATAGTAGTCAAGGCGCCACCCCCTTAATCAACTGTCATTTTAAATTATATGATTTATTGATTCAGAAGTTTCCGTTTTCGATGTAAAAATTTTATTTTATAAAGTAAAATTTTTATAACATTGACTTACATATTAAATCACTATATATATTTTTTATTATTTTATACTATTGCATATGTCTTTAAAAGTAGGTATTGCAGACTTGCTGTTTTTTCTGTACCTTCAACTAAGACTGTTATTGCATATTTAGGATTATCCTTTGGATAAAAGCCTGTTATCCATCCATGCGATACTTTTGTATGGTTTACGCTGCTTTGTGCTGTCCCTGTTTTAACACCACATCCATCTTTTAAATCACTTAGTGATTTAGCTGTTCCCTGTTTGTGAAACGCCTATCATAAATTGTTTAATTTGTGTTGATGTATAAGGTGATATCAATTCTTCCTTCTTAGATGTAGATAATTTTTTTATTTCGTTCATGGAGTCATCAACTATACTATCGTATATATATAATGGCTTATAAAGACCATTATTAGCTATAATTTGTGTCATTTGATTTATTTGTAGTGGAGTAAAACCTAGTGAGCTTTGACCTATAGACAAATTACTCAATGAGATATTATCTGGTATATTAGGCTCGACTTCTTCATCTAATCCAATATCTATTTTTTCATTTAAATGAAGTTTTTCAATCGCTTTATAAATTTCATCTTTTCCTACTTTTTTGCTATATCATAAAATGCACAATTACATGAGTTTGCAAATACTTCTGCTAGGGTTTGTATTCCATGTCCAGATAAATTATTGCAATTTAATTTTTTCTTTGCTGTTTATTTGCTCACTTCCCGTACAGTTGTAGTAATATGTGCTGTTTGTTATTACTTTATTTTCTAATGCAGCAAACAATACAACCATTTTAAATACAGAACCTGGTGGATAAGTTGCTGATATTACTCTGTTTTGCAATTGGCCATCTGTTTTGTCTATTGAATCTTCTATTTTATTTTGATTAAAGTTTGGTCTCGATGACATTGCAAGTATTTCTCCTGTTTTAACGTCTGAAATTACTACTGCTGTAGGATTTTCTTCTTTATCTACTATTTTTTCTACCTGAGATTGTATATTAGAGTCTATTGTAAGTTTTAAATTTTTATTGTTATTTGTAACTTTAGATATACTACCTTCAATTATTTTAAGCCCGCTTTTTTGCCTAAATCTCCTGCCTTAAAAACTGATATGTATTTTTCGTTGGAATTTTTAAGCTCTGAGTTCATATTCTTTTCTATACCGCTTACTCCATTTCTATCGGTTTTATTTATGTATCCTATTGTATGAGATAGTAGGTTGTCGTCTTTATATCTATTAGTTTTTGTTCTACAATTATATTTATTTTTTCTAATTTATTTATTTGACTTGTACTTAATTTTCCTACTTCTATTTCTATTAATTCACTGTCAATTTGATCTTGTACTGCTTTGAAGATATCATTTTCATCTAAACCTGTAACTGTTTTGATTGTGTTTATATTTTTATAATTATCTGTAATAACACTTTTAGGCATTATTATCACTTGTGTCCTATTTGTATCTGTCAGAGGATTATTGTTTCTGTCGTAAATAATCCCTCTTCCAGAATTTAAATTTACCTTTTTTGTACTTTGAGTTTCTATCTTACTGCTATAAGATTCGTATTTATAAATGCTTAAATATGCTAGTCTAATAATTAATGCTAAAAAATATTATTAAAAATATATAAAAAACCATTTTTAATTCGTTTTGCTAGAATTCTATTGATATTATTTATTTTTCTAGACATAAAAATCACCCCTTAATTATTTGTCATTTTTGACAATAATTAAGGGGTCCATTTTATTTTTATATTTCTATAATTTGTAAATTTTAATTAAAACCTACTATATTTTATTAATCGTAATCTATTGTTTCATCTAAATAGAATCCTGTTGTATGCTTTCTAGGAGTAGCATTTTTAATGTTTCTAACATATCTTCAGTACAGTTGTACTCGAAGTTATTATTGTAGAAGTCATCTATTGCCTTTCTATAAACTGGCACAACTTCTCTTACATACTTTTCATCATTAAGTCTTGCTTCAATAGTTAAAGTACTCACTCCTGCTCTTATAAATTTATCTAGATATTCAATCATACATAAATCTCTACTTGCAAAGAATATTGTTCCTGCTTCATCTTCATAAACAGGAGAATATTGACCTTGTCTCTTTTCTTCTGTTAAATTATATTTTTTCTTAGAAGAATAGTTGTCTTTTCCTTTGCTTTCTAAATAACTTGTTATTAGCTTTCTTCCTGAATAAGACATTATTACTGGTCCATGAACAGATGCTTCTAATTCTAGACTTTCAGGTGTATTTAATCTCATTGTTTCCATTTTCTTTTATAGATAACTCTCTTGAGATTACAACTCTATCAACACCTTGTTCGTGCCAGAAATTAGCTGTTTCGTAATTGTATACATTTGAAACACTGCTTAAATGTATTTTCATTTCCGGTAAAATTTGTTTTACTGTTATTAAAGTACCAGCTTCTGAAACTATAACAGCATCTACATTTAATTCGTCTAAAGTTTTTAAATACGCTTCGAACTCTTTAAAATCTTTATTATGTGGAAAGTAAATTAATTGTTACATATACTTTTTGTTGTTTTCATGAGCAAACTTAATACCTTCTATTAAATCTTCTCTTGAAAAGTCATCTGATAAAAGTATCTCTTCCGAAAGATTCTCCTCCTACATATACGCTATCTGCACCACTTTCAAGTGCTGCTTTTAAACATTCTAAACTTCCTGCATAGCAAGTAAGCTCCATTTTATGCATCTTTATTCTCTCCTCTTTTACTGTCTTTATAACTTATAGCAACTCCGTCTCCCATTGGTAAAAAGTGAAGTCGTTAGATAATCACAATTACAGATATAATCTAGATAATCTCTCATTCTTTTTACTATAGTTTTCTTTCTTCTAACTACTAAATCGTCGCTAGCAATCATACCTTTATATAAGATATTATCTGATATTAATACTCCACCTACTTTTAGTTTATCTATTACTAAATCGTAGAATAATTTATATTGGCCTTTAGCAGCATCTAAGAAGATCATATCAAATTCACCTTCTACATTTTGAAGCTGCTCAACTGCATCACCTTCAAGTATTGTTATATTATTTTCAAATCCAGCTCTTTTTATGTTTTCTTTAGCTTTTTCAATCATAACTGGATTTCTTTCACATGTTGTTATGTCAGAATCTTCTCCGCATGTTGTTGCAAATAATATAGAAGAATACCCTATTGCACATCCAACTTCTAAAATTCTCTTTGGTTTTGCATTTTTAAAAGTACTTTTAATAAATCTGCCACTTCTTTGTGTACTATTGGTACACTATTTTCCTCTGCATATATTTCTAATTCTTTTTAAAAGTCCTTCTGTGTCTTTTTTAAAGTATGTCTTATATAATCTTCAACAACATTATTTACTATATTACTCAATATTTTCACTCCTCGATTTCTATTAAACACTAATATGGATTATACCCAATTTAAGATATAATCCATACAAAACTTTTATTATTAATTATTTTCTTTAGATGCTACTTCTAATGCTTTATTTCTTTCATCTCTGTCTTTTCTGTATTTGTTTACATTTGTTTTGTGTTCTTCATATGTTTTACTATAAACATTGCCTCCATCTATGCTAGCTACAAAGTATAAATAATCAGTATTTGATGGCTCAAGTACTGCTTCTATTGATTTTATACTTGATTTGCAATAGGTGTCGGTGGTAATCCTTTTTAATATAAGTATTATATGGAGAATCTATTTTTAAATCATTATATGTTATACTCTTCTTTCTTGTCTCAAAAATATACTGAAGAGTAGCATCTGATTGAAGAGGCATATCTTTATCTAGTCTATTGTAAAATACACTAGCGATAATCGGTCTATCTTCATCTATTACAGCTTCTTTTTCGACTATAGATGCTAAATTTACAACTTCTTGAAGAGTCATATTTCTTTCTTTTTGTTTTTTCTTTAATTTATCAGTATAGCTTTTATCAAATAGACTAAGCATTTCTTTTATTATATCTTTAGGTTTAGCATCTTCTTCAAAATAATACGTACTTGGATATAAAAACCTTCTAAACGTTTTTATATCTTTTGGTTTAAAAATTCAAAATCATCATAAAAATCGCTAGGACTTGATACTAATTTTTCAAAGTCTTCTTTTTGCCTAATTCATTTTTAACTAATAATGATATTATTTCATTTGATGTAGAACCTTCAGGTATAGTAATTTTTATACCATCTTGATACATTTCACCTGAAACTAATTTTTCTATAATATCAGAATTAGATAATTTTTGACTTAATAAGTATTTTCCTGATTTCATATGTGAAGCGTTATTTTTCATTTAAAGTTTAATTTAAATAGAACTTCGTTTTTATCAGGTTGTTTTTCTTTAAGAATATCAGCCACACTACTAACAGTTGAACCCATAGGAATATCAACTACTATGTCTTTCCCGTTATTTTTATCATAAGGTCCGCCTTCATAAGCTACAAATAGTGCTCCTATAAGTACTAATAAAATAACGGAAGATACCAATATGATAACCCTCTTTTTACTTAATTTCATATTTTTTCTCCTTGATATATTTGTATCTTCTTTATTATAAAACTTAGTTAGCAATATTTCAACAATAAAATACTTATTACAAAATACTTAGACAAATATTTTCTATAGTATTTCCAAATTTAACATATTATAAACATAGATTTTAATTTTAATAAATAAAAAATTCGCTTCGCTCATATCGCCAACGAATCAAAGCTTCCGTTGCTTTAGTTAATAGGTTAGAAATTATACATTATCCACAAACCATATAATGTATAATTTTTAGGAATAAAAACCTCTATGAGATTATAGGGTTTTTACTATTTAAAATTTATGTCGTTTTCGCGTGGATGTTTTCCTTGATTTCTTTTCTTAGATTTTTTATCTATATATTTTAAATACAGCTGTAAGCTTGATAAATTAGAATTCCCTAATATTTTGCTTACAACAGCTACATTTGCACCACCATTTAATAAATGTATTGCAAAAAGAGTGTCTAAGCGTCGTAGGTTTATATTTTTATTTATGTCTGCTTCTTTTGCATATTTTTTAATTAATTCCAAAGTCCTTGTCTTGTAAATCTCTGTCCTTGCGCATTTACAAATAATGCTTTTTTTCTTCTGGATATGTCAATAAATCTCTAGACTCATTTATATATTTTAATAAATAAAATTTAGTAGCTTCACACAGGGTATAACTCTTTGATTTTTGGAGCTTCCACAGTATATATAGTCTATATCCAAATCTATATCTTCTAAATTCATATCAATAAGTTCTGAAACTTTAATCCCTGTCCCATATAAAACTTCAAATATAGCCTTATCTCTTTTTTTTTTGGTGTTGATAAATCTTCAAATTTTAAAAGCTTATCTACTTCTTCTTCTGTAAGAATTTCTACTTCTTCTCTTTTTACTTTAGGTTTTTGATGTTTTTGCTGGGTCATTTTAGCCAGTCCATTAAAAAATAAATAATCGTGATATGATTTTATTGAAGATATCATTCTAGAAATTGATGAAACTGATATATTTTCTTTTTCAAGTTCAATCAAATAACTTATTATATCATTTTCAACTACATCTAAAATATTTATCTCTTTGCTGTTTAAATACTCTATATATTTTTTTAAATCTCTATTATAAGATGCTACTGTATTTTTTTGATAATTTTTTAGTTTTTTCTATATAATCTAAATACTCTTTTAAAACCTTCATTTTTAACTCCTTTATCTTGCTAGGAATTGTATTATGCTAATACTTATTATATTTAGTATTGATTGTAATATAATAGAAGCACACATAATAATTATTAAATTTAATACAAACTCTTTTCCTAAAGATACTATACTATCTTGTCTATTTTTTTCAACTGTTTATAAACACTTTTTATGTATCCTATCGATAGTTCGATTAAAATTATCGACATAGGTACTATAAAAATATTTTAAATTAAAAATACAATAATACACATCTTAAAACTGCTAAATCCCAAAAGTATAATACTTGTATTTATAGTATAGCCTATAGACATAGCTTTTACTATAAACACAATAATAGCAACTGGATATGTAAAGAAAAATAAAGTCCCTAAACCTATCAACCCTAAATATCTTATATATTCTTTTATGTTTGTAAAAAATAAAATCTTTTTTTTGTTTATATTTCCGTCATAGTAAGAACTTATTTTTCCTATCTGGTTTGATATATTATCTAAGTTACTACTATCCATTTTGTTTAGACATGATCCAACTATTACAAATATAATAAAATTATACTTATAATTATTAAGCTTTTGTTTCTCTTGTAAAAATCTTTTTCCTCAATTTAAAAACCTCCTCTATCTTTACATAAAATATTATGTTAACTTAGAGGAGGTTATTCCTTTTATATTTATTTAATTAAATCTTTTGATAGCAGTATACCTAAAGATGTCTTTCCATCTACTATTTCATTATTTAAAACCATTTTATATACTTCATCAAAGTCTATTTCTTTTTATTTCTATTTGTTGCTCTTCTTTTTATTTTCAAGTTTTTCAAGTTTTTAGCTAGATATATAAATATCATTTGATTTGAAAAACCTACTGAAGGATAAAACTTGTGTATTAATTTAAAACTCTCTGCATCATATCCTGTCTTTTTTCTAAATTCTTATGGCACATTCTCTCGGATTTTCATTTAACTCCAACTTGCCACCTGGAATTTCTAAAACTACATCTTCAATTGATTTTCTATACTGTTTTACTAAAATAATTTTGTTATCTTCTGTTATAGCTATTACTGCTACAACACCGTTATGCTCAACTATTTCTCTTTTTTGATATCCTTTATTAGGCACTTCAACTGTATCTACTCTCAAACTAACAGTTTTTGCCTGTATATACCAAGTCACTACTTACAGTATTTTCTTTCTCAATCATGGCATACCTCCATTAAATAATATGCAGCACTACTTGCAGAATCGAAAACTCACTATCTTCATCATAATTTCTTCCCATACTCTTAACTTTTAATCCAAAGTACTCTAAATCTTCTTTACACTTATTATTTTCTACGAATATAATATTGTGTCTTTTCATCTAATTTATTTTCTTTTATCTGTGCCTTAATTTTATTTAACTTTTCATCTTCATAAATTGTTATAGGTATATTTACATCTACATTAACAATTTTATCAAATACAGTTATACTATGGTGTGATATCCCTTGATGTCTATCTCTTTTATCTGCAAACTTATTCTAGGAATAGCTATAGGTCTTCCACCTAGTTTTTTACAGCATCTAGTATCTGTCCTTGCTCTATTCCTGTAAATCCGTATTTAGTACCTGTTCCTGCAATACCAGGACCCATACTTACAAATACTACATCAGCTTTTGCGATTTCTTTTGCTGTTATAAGAGCAGTATATATATTTATACACTCATAATCTCCACCAAACGCATTTCCAATTGTTATAGTGGAATTTATTAAGCCTTTTGTTTTAAATTTTTTACATTCATACTTAAATAAAGTGGTAAGGCAGCACCATCAGTCATTATATATGCGATTTTCTTGTCTGGATTATTTCTTTTGTATGAAGCTACAAAAGGTGTAAGCATACTATGTAATGTTCCTACAACGACAGGTAAGTTGTCTAAGCTTTCAAAATCATTTATAAGATCGTGATACTTACTTTCGTGGTCTTCTACACTATCTACAACTATTTGATAAGGTGTATATCTAAGTTTCATAATATGTCCATTTGCGTCTAAATCTGACTCCATATTATTTAAATTGCTTATTACAAAGTGATATCCACCTGTACCTAAGCTAAGCTCTACAGCTGTCGTATTTAAAATAACTTTATCGCCTTCATTTACTTTTCCAGTCATTTTAGGATAATTGTATGCTCTTTGAATTTGTCCATCAATACTTACTCTTATATCTTGCAAATCATCGTCACTACTTTTTATAGATTCAACAATCCCCACTTTTTACTAATCATATCATTACCTTCCCAAGTCATCTATGAATTTTAATACTTTATTTTTTTCTATAATTTTTTGTAAGAGAGAATTTTTCAGTAATTAAATGCATAAGCACTAAAAATACTAACCATGCAACTCTAACTTTTATTCCATATCCAAATGCTATTAAAACACCTATTGATATTCCTAAAACATTTGAACCTGTATCTCCCATCATACCTCTAGCTTTTAAATCAGTATTAAAGTATGCTAATACGTTTGAAGTATAAGAAGTGGTAATGCTTTTATATATCCTGTTAATGTTATATATATAGGTATCATTATGACTAAATATACTTTTATAGCTCTACCTGGTCTTAAATCAAATAAATTCATTAAATTAGTAGATAATGCTATAACTAAAGTATTTACTATAATATCTACTATATCATTTGAAATACATACAGAAACAACTAATCCTACAAATCCTCCAAATAAAGCTTTAAATCCACCAGTAGTAAGTTCACCTTTTAATAAACTTTTAAAGTGACCTTTTAATCCACTTACACTTCTGTTTCCAATTAAGTCGTCTAATGCACCTGCAAAGAACATACATACCATAGAGAATATATATAATGCTAAACATAAAAGCCATACTGTATTCATATTTAAATAACTTGTACTACCTACAGCCCATATTGTATTCATAGTTATATATCCTAATATTATACTGTTTATTATCATCATAGGTAAAAAATACTATACCCATTCCAACAGGGATCATTTCATTTTTATAATTAGGTCTAATTACATTTGAGTTAACTAACATACTTTTTAAAAAGAGGTATCATAAAATATGTTCCTAAAAACCTAACACAAATAGTATTACATGAAAAATATATTGTGTCATAAAACTACCTCCACTCTTTTTTTTTTCCTTTTGTCTTACAACTTTTTAATGTGATAGAATTGTTTACCTCTGTGGATAAATCCTTTTAAGTCTCTTCCTGTCTCTGAGTGAGTCATATTTACTAATATCTCTTTTATTTTGAAATTGTGTTTTAATATGTCTATTGTCATACCTACTTCTACACCATATCCAAATGGTATTTCATCAAATATTTCAAGAACTTCTTTTTTGAATATTCTTTGACCTGATAAAGTTGAAGTAAGCTCAACTCCTGTCATTTCATATACAGAGTTTTTCGCTAGATTTTTTACAAAGCCTAGACCTCCCTTTTTCTTAGCTGGAGGGAATTTAGCTATAGTAACATCGCACTCATTATTTATAATAGGTATTATTAGTTTTCAACTTCACTTGCAGTATTTCCTAAGTCTCCATCTAAAATCCTATTATATCTGCTCTTTTCATGGCTTCTCTTAGACCATTATTTAAAGCATATCCTTTACCTCTATTTTTGCTTTTGTGTTATTACATTTATCTTTTGACTTTCTACACTTTTTGCAACTTCTGATGTCTTATCACTAGAGCCATCATCTACTACTATAATTTCGTCTATTTCTTTAATATCTTTTATACTTTCTAGAGTATCTTTTATTTTATTTTCTTCGTTATAAGCTGGTATTATTATACTTATATAGCTCATCTTACATCTCCTTAATAACTTTTGTAAGTTTTATTATTTTGAAAATGGCATTAAATCAGTAACATTTTCTCCTGTTCCATAGTTTCCTACGATGCTTTCATCTTTTATTAACATACTTAAAGATATTTTTCCGATTTCAGAATCGATATTATCTATAGTTGATATTTTTGAATCTGAGCATAATTTTAAAAATTTTGAGTTGCTAGCTTCTCTTTGAACAGCTACTAAATATTTTTTCTCTGATTTTAATTTAGATATAATATTTTTTTCTTTTACTTCAAATGTTTTTTGCATGTTTTCGTCTTCATTTTCTCCTACTAAAATTGCAGAATCGTATGAAGCATAATCATCGCTTAAAGATTTGATTTCTATTAACTCTAATTCTTGTAATTTTTCTAAATCTTTTTGTGCATTATCACCATTTAAACAGTCCATTATATAGTTTATACAATCTTGAGATGTTTTTTCTTTATCTATATCATTTGATAAAGTTTTTAATTTTTTTTTCATCTTCTATAGTATCTCTTACTACTATATTAAATGCTAAATGACGATCTGCATCTTTTATTAAGTTTTTCTATTTCTTCACTATAATCATTTTTCTCATTAGTAATTATTATTCCAGTATTTCTATCTGTTAATGCATTTGTAATTAAAAGATTATAATTTTGCGATATATAAGATGTTAATTTTTCTTGTTCTTTAGTTAAATCTTCAATTTGAGTATTTAAATCTGCTTTTTCTTGATTTAAAGAGTCAAATCTATCTTCAAATTCTGATAAAACCTCACTTTGTTGTTTACTTAATTCTTGATCGTAATTTAAATTGAAACCTACTATAATTCCTATACCTAATGCTAAAAATATAGAGCCTATAGTTACGATGTAGTATTTCATATTTATATTCATATTTAGTCCTCCTATTTTACATGTTTAGTTTCATTTTAATTGTAGTAATTTAATAAGTTGTTGTACAGTTGGAGATAAATAAGCAATTATTATAACAGGGAATATAGCTGTTATTACTAAGGCCCATATATATTTCATTTTTAGTTTACTCTTATAAAGTAAATTGACTCCTTTTGCATCTATAAGTTTTGCTCTATTTTTAATCTAACTAAGAATGTAGAAAGCCATTCCTTTTCTTCCTTTTTCTAAGAAGTCTATCATATTAGAATGTGATCCTAATGCTACGATTAATTCTGCACCATATTCATATGCAGTAAGCATAGCAATATCCTCACTTGTTCCCCGGCGCTGGGAAAACTACAGCATCTAAACCTAAGTCTTGTACTCTTTTTTAGTCCTGGTGCTCTACCGTCTACATATGCATGAACTACTATTTCTTTAGCTTTTTTAGAGCTTCATCCGTAACACTATCCATATCACCTACGATTACATCTGGGTTGTATCCGCATTCAAGAAGTGCATCTGCACCACCATCAACCCCTACAAGTATAGGCTTCATTTCTTCTATATACGATTTAATTGTAGCTAAATCTTCTTTATAGTCTTGTCCTCTTACAACTACTAAAACATGTCTATCTTTGTAGTTTGTAGTCATTTTAGGAATTTCAGTTTCTCCTAATATAAATCCTTTTTCACGCTTTGCGTATTCTATAGTATTATCTATAAATCTATCTAATTCTACCGACATATTTTCATATGCAATTTGTGTTCTTTTTTCAACAACAGATTTGTCCATAACTTCGCCTGAGCCTATAAATTGACCATCTCTATAGATTTGTCCGTTGTTTACTTCTATAACTTGTCCTTCTTTTTAATTCTTCAAATACATTTTCTCCTACATTATCTATAATCAGAATATTATTATCTATAAGTATTTTTGGTCCCTTATTAGGATATCTACCACTTATTGAAGGAGCTGCATTAATAACAAGTTTTATCTTACGTTCAACTAAAGAGTTTGCTGCGACTTCATCTATGTCTATATGATTTATAACAGCAATTTCTCCAGCAGAAAGTCTTTTTGCAAGCTTTTTGTCTTTCTGTCTACCTTAATTGGGGCTTCGACTCTCATTTCATTAACCTCCGTAAATTTTTAAATCTTAAAATATTATACCATTATTTTCACTCAAAAATAAATATTTTTGGCGAAAGAGCCCGTTAACTACCTAATAAAACAAGTAAATTTGTATTTAATACTTGTAAAATTAAATATGTTATAGTCTATCAACACTTTGTACTTCACTTATTCTAATATAAATTTTAACATATTACTACATTTTGAAATATACATATCTATTATTTTAAGAATATGTAAGTTTTATATGTGTATTTTCCCCTATTAATTTTATCAAATATTGTCAAATATTCAATATTTATTTACAATGTATAAAAAACTAATCGTTATGTTTCTAAAAGTTTGTAAAAATATCTAATTTATTTTTATTAAATTAAGCCTAAAAAAGCCTTCTATATATCTAGAAGGCTTTTTTCTTACTTAACTATACTATGCTCTAATCTTAATTTATCTGCAATCATAGCTATAAATTCTGAATTTGTAGGTTTTCCTTTAGTTGTATGTACAGTATATCCAAATAATTGATTTATAGTATCAACCTTTCCTCTACTCCATGCAACCTCTATAGCATGTCTTATAGCTCTTTCAACTCTACTTGGAGTTGTGTTAAATTCTTTAGCTATACTTGGATATAACTCTTTTGTAACAGCTCCTAATAATTCAACATTGTCTATAACCATTTTATAGCTTCTCTTAAATATAAATATCCTTTGATATGAGCTGGTACTCCTATTTCGTGTATTATGTTAGTTATTTCTGCTTCTATATTTCCTGCACCCGGTTGTTGATATTCATTTGTTCTGCTCATTTGCAGTTCAGTAACAGCTTTAGATGCTTTTAGCTTGAGATACTACAGGTTTATTTAAAACTAATTCTCTTATTCTGTTTATAAATACCACAAAGTCAAATGGTTTTACTATGTAATAATCAGCACCTAAGTTAATAGCTGTTTGTGTTATTTTGTCTTGTCCTACTGCTGATAGTACTATTATTTTGGCATTTTATCTAAATTCATAGCATTTAGTTTTTCTATAACACCTAATCCGTCTAAATGTGGCATTATTACGTCTAATACTAATAAATCTGGCTGTTTTGCCTTAACTAATTCTAAAGCTTCTACTCCATCTTTTGCTATTCCCAAAATTTCTATATCATCTTCATTAGACAGATATTCTTTCAATACTTGGCAAAAATCTTTATTATCATCAGCTAAAACTATTTTTTATTTTATCTTTCATTGTAATTCCCCATTAATATATTATTATAATATAAATTTCCTTAATTATATTTAAATTTTTCATCTTTGAGAAAAAGTAAATATACTACCTAAAAAATTTTTTTAGTATAATACTTTGAAAATAATTTTCTCGTAATCAGTATACTAAGCTATTCGACATTATAAAATTGTTTTCCTTCATTTTAAATTTAAATTTGTTTTATTTTCCCTATTTTATCATTGCTCCTATAAAAATTCCAAATCCTTTTTTTTGGGTTATTTTTCAAAACATATGTAATACTTCCAATTAATTTGTTATTTTGTACGATTGGAGCGCCACTCATACCTTGTATTATACCACCAGTATAATCTATTAAATCCTTATCTATTATCTCAATCTCCAAAGTTTTACTTTGTTTATCTATATTGTTGATTAAAATATCGTAAGATTCTACTTTATTATCATCTGATTGAAATAATACTTCAGCTTTTCCTAATTTTATATCTTTAAATCTGGCTACTTCCATCTTCTTTTTTGATATTTATAAGATAAATTTTGATTTATTTTTCCTCTATACCATAGTTAGAGTTTGCTAAAAAACTTCCAATTATCTCTTTATTGTCAAAAATCTCCTTTTATATACCCTACTTTGCCCGAATTACTTTTTTATAATTTCTAAATTTGATATATTCGAGATATTTCCTTCTTTTATTTTTAATTGTTTTTAGTATCTATATCATAAATAGGATGACCAATAGCATAAAATAGATTTTTTGTGGGTCATAACATGTCATTGTACCAATACCTGACACCTTATCTCTAACCCAAAAGCCCAATTTTATATATTCCATTTTCATGTTTAGTTTTTATGGATTTCGTAATTATTTTACCATTACGCTCTAATTTTATGTTTACTTTATTTTTTTTAATTTATTTAAAATATCGTATACATCTTGGCTGGAGTTTATTTTTTATATTCTATATATAAAATATTGTCGCCTTCTCTTAATTTATCTATATATTCTATATTTTCTTCTTCATTTGCTAAAAACTAAAACTCCATATGTTTTTGCATTAATGCCGACAATATCTCCCAGTACATATACATATTTTTTACTTTCAAAAAAAATTTGCTACTACTTCAGTTTTTGTTATGTAGTATTATAATACTGAACAATAATATAAATACAATTAAATATATCCTTTTATATAAATCACCTCTAATTCACAATAGCATATATTATCTTTTGTATTTTTTTATTATTTATTCATTAATTTTAAAAAAGATCCTATTTTAAATTAATAGAGACCTTATATATTAATTCAATTGAGCTAGTTCAATTATTTCATGAGCATGCTCAATAGTCTTTTCAGTTATATTATTCCCCTGCTATTAATCTAGCAATTTCATCTATTCTCTCATCAAATGTCAATTCTTTTTATATTTGTATATGTTCTATCGTTAGATGTATTTTTTCGATTCTATAATGAGTATGTCCATTAGCCGCTATTTGAGGAAGATGTGTTATACATATAACTTGTTTTTCTTACCTATTTTAGATAATTTTTCTCCTACAATTTGAGCTGCTATACCACTTATACCTGTATCTATTTCGTCAAATACTAATGTATCTATTTCATCTATATCTGCTAGTATTGTTTTAAATGCAGCATAAATCTGACATTTCTCCACCAGATGCTACTTTATATATTGGCTTTATATCTTCTCCTAAGTTGAATGATGCCATAAATTCTACATCATCACATCCATTTTGATTAAATGATATTTCTTTAAAATCAACTTGGAATGATACATTTTTCATATTTAAGCTGTGAAGCTCTTTTATTAAAACATCTTGTAGTTGTATAGCTACATCTTGTCTTGCTTTACTTATTTGCTTAGCTTTATCGTAAAGAACAGATTCTAACTTTTCTAGTTCTAATTTTAAGGATGCAACTTTTTCATCTCTATTTAAAATTTCATCTAATCTATCTTGTATTTTTGTCTATATTCAAATATTTCTGTTACAGAACTTCCATATTTTCTTCTTAAGTTGTTAATTTGGTCTATTCTCTGTTCGATTTCTTCCATCTCATAAGGATTAAAACTTATATTTTCTTTATAGTCTCTGATTTCTCTAGAAATATCTTGAAGTTCGTACATAATTCTCTCTATATTTTCACTATACTCTTATATTCTTGTCATAAGAAGCAATATCAGCTAGCTCTTTTGCTGCCATTCCTATTAAGTCAACGGCGTTTACATCCCCTTCATATAATTTTTTGATATGAAAGGCTTAAATTATTATATATCTTTTCACTATTTCTACATAGTTCTCGTTGAGCTTTTTAGAGCGTCGTATTCTTCTTCATTTAAATTAGCTTCATCGATTTCATTAATTTGAAATTTTATTAAATCAATTTCTCTTTGAATTTCCATCTCATCTTTATTTTCATTTAAATCATTTAACTCTTTTTTATTTTATTAAATTTGTTGTATGATTCTTTATAATTAGATTTTAAAGGTTCAATGTCTTTTCTCCAAATAAATCTAAAAATTTAATATGTGTATCTTTATTAAATAGAAGCTGATTTTGATGTTGGCTATGTAAATCAACTATTGTACATGCAACTTCTTTAAGTATTGAAATCTTGACAGTTCGTCCATTTATTCTTGCTACACTCTTTCCGTCTGCATACATAACTCTAGTAATTATAATTTGATTGTCTTCATAATCAATATCATATTTATCTAAGACTTCTTTTAAATTGGAGCTTTGTGATGAAACTACTATTTCACAAATACCTTTATCAGTGCCCTTTCTTAAAAAGGACCTGTCGTATTTTTCTCCAAGACATAAACCAAGTGCTTCAATAATTATAGATTTTCCTGCTCCTGTTTCCCCTGTTAATATATTTAAACCGTTATTTATAGTTAGTCTAGACTCCTCAATTAAAGCGCAATTTTTCATATACATTTCAAGGATCATAGTAAACCCCCTCTTTCTCGACTAATTTTTGATTAATGATTTAATTTTGTGAATCTTCCACAACTTTAATTACTTTTTTCTTTATAGTCTTCTTCATTAAATGTATAACCTTCATTGCTGTTTTTTAAGTGAATAAGGTATTCTATATTACCTTCTGGTCCTTTAATAGGTGAGTAATCTAGGTTTAATATAGAGAATCCAGTTTCTACAGCAAATTTTGAAACCATTTCGATTACTTCTATATGTGTTGATTTTTCTCTAACTACACCTTTTTACCTACTTTATCTTTACCTGCTTCGAATTGAGGTTTTATAAGTGCTACGATTTCTCCACCTGGGCTAATTAAGTTATGTGCAACTGGAAGTACTAATTTTAAAGATATAAATGATACATCTATAGATGCAAAATCTGCAAATTCTTTAGTGTCTTCTATTGTTACATATCTTATATTAGTTCTTTCCATGCAGACAACTCTCTCGTCTTGTCTTAATTTCCAAGCTAATTGCCCATATCCTACATCTATTGAAAATACTTTTCTAGCTCCATTTTGAAGCATACAGTCAGTAAATCCACCAGTAGATGCACCAATATCCATACATACCTTGTCTTGTAAAGTTATATCAAAAGTTTTTCATAGCTTTTTCTAACTTTAATCCACCTCTACTTACATAAGGTATTGGATTACCTTTTACTTCTATTTTAGCATCAGTATTTACTTCTGTACCTGCTTTGTCGCATTTTTTGGTTATCTACAAATACTAATCCTGCCATTATAGATCTTTTTTGCTTTCTCTCTGCTCTCAAAAAATCCTTGTTCAACTAATAAAACATCTATTCTTTTCTTCATAAATTTACCTTTCATTTATTTTATAATAAATTTTTTTTATTTTGTCTTAAATCATATTTTATTGCTAAAAAAGAATATACTCTTTTAAATAAAGTATATTCTTTCTATCAATATTTTAAACATTAGAATTATATCATATTATTATTTTTTTTTCAATTTAAGAAATCTCTTAAATTTTGTTTTACTAAGACATCACTATCCCTATTATTATTCTAATAAAGCTCCAAATAAAACTTCTTTTTGGCGTGTGTCCAACTAATTCTTTTTAGCTTTTTATGTTGGTCAAATTTCCCGTGGAAAAAGTCGTCTACTATTTGATTTAAAATCTCAGCTTGTTTTCCGACAGCTCTTCTAACTCCAGAAGCATCATACATTACAATAATTGCAAATACTGCTGTTATTGCAAATTCAGTAGATGCAAATCCTTTATCAAATCCCACAAGCATAGCTAATGATGTTACAAATGAACTATGCGAACTAGGCATGCCTCCTGAAATTATAATTCTTTTTTAAAGTCAATTCTTTTTTCTTTTCCCGTAAATATTTTTAGAAACTGTGCTAAAAACAAGAAAATATACTTATAAGTAAAATTCTATTTTGAAAAAATGTCCGTCATATTTCCTCCTAAATATACTTTAGATTAGTGGTCTCTAGAAATTATATAGTCAGCTAAACCTTCTAAAAAGCTGAAATCCCCTGATATTTTTCTTATACTATCTTTTGCCTCTTCTATTAAATCTTTTGCTACTTTTCTTGATTTTTCAAGACCTATTAAAGTAGGATATGTAGATTTATGGTTTTCTAAATCACTTCCTACAGTTTTTCCTAATATTTTTTCGTCTCCAACTATATCTAAGATATCATCTACTATTTGAAAAGCCAAACCTATATTTTTTGGCATATCTAGTTATATTTTGTAAATCTTCTTCTGTTGCATCTCCTATAATTGCGCCCGCTCTCATACATCCTACAATCATAGCAGCTGTTTTATTCATATGTATAAAATCTAGTTTCTCTTTTTCTATTGATTTATCTTCGCTTTCTATATCTACAACTTGTCCGCCTATCATACCATATATTCCGGCACCTCTTGCAATTTCATAGATAGCTTTTAGCCTTCTATCTGGATTTGATTTTCCTATTGATTCTTTAAGCATTATCTCGAAAGCATAATTATAAAAGAGCGTCACCAGCTAAAGTCGCCATTGCATCTCCAAATACTTTGTGATTAGTAGGTTTTCCCCTTCTAAAATCATCGTTATCCATAGCTGGCAGGTCATCATGGATTAATGAATATGTATGTATCATCTCTATCGCCATAGCAAATTGTACAGCTTCTTTTTCATCTCCTCCTACAATTTTTGTAGCTTCTAGAGTAAGTATCGGTCTTAATCTTTTTCCGCCAGCACTTAAACTGTAATTCATAGCTTCAAAAATCGTTTTTGGTATCCCTCTTCTTTTGGCATATACTCTTTTAACAAATCCTCTATATATGCAGATTTTGTATTTAAATTTTCTTTAAATGCCATTTTTATTCCTCCTCTAAGTCGAAATCTTCTAGCTCTTGATCTTCATTAAATTTGCTTATCTTAAATTTTGCTTTATCAAGTAATTTATTACATGTAGCATAGAGTTTTATACCCTCTTCATAAAGTTTTAATGATTCATCTAGTGACGCATTGTTTGTTTCAAGTTTATTTAAAATTGCTTCTAACTTTGAGTAAGCTTGTTCATATGTAAGTTCCATTTTATACCTCTTTTTTTATTAATTTTATTTACAGTGCAATCTAAACTTCCATCAGATAAAACTACTTCTATTTCATCGTTTTCTGATACTTTTAAAACACTATTCACAACTACATCTTCTTTATTTATTATACTATATCCTCTATCTAATGTTCTTAATGGGCTTAAATTATGAAGTAAAGAACCTAAATTTTTTAAGTTCATTTCTTCTTTATTTATTTTAGTTTCTATATTATTATTTAACTTTTCTATAATCTTATCTAAATCATAAATTTTATCACTTATAATATAATCATTTAAAATAGTATTAATTCTATTAAATGTATATTTAAGTTTTTGTTCGTCATAATTAACTATATTAGTCAACGATTTATTCATCCTGCTTTTTATATTTTCTAATTTGAAATATAAATCATCTACATTTGGTGTTGCAATTTCTGCAGCAGCTGATGGTGTAGGCGCTCTCATATCTGATACAAAATCACATATTGTAAAATCTATCTCGTGTCCTACAGCAGATATAATAGGTATTTTTGATTCAAATACACATCTGGCCACTTCTTCTTCATTAAATGCCCATAAATCTTCTATAGAACCACCGCCTCTACCGATAATTATCGTATCGACTTTGTGAATCTCATTGAAAAATCTTATACCTTCGCATATCTCATCTTTTGCACCCTCACCTTGGACTTTTACTGGATATAATTTTATATGAACTTTTGATATCTCCTTTTGTCACGTTTATTATATCTCTAATTGCTTCTCCTGTTGGCGAAGTTACTACACCTATAGATTTTGGTATTTTAGGTATTGGCTTTTTATATTTATAATCAAACAAACCTTCTTTTTGCAATTTTTCTTTTAATTTATTAAATTCAATATATAGGTTTCCTACCCCTGCTATTTCTATATGTTCTATGTATAGTTGATAAGAACCATCTCTTTCATAAACTGAAATATATCCACTTGCTATTACTTTTGTTCCATTTTCTAAATTTAAATTTCTATCGTAGTCATTTCTAAAAATAACACAATTAATTTTTGAATTTTGATCCTTTAGCGATAAATACACATTGCCGCTACTATGAACTTTAAAATTTGAAATTTCTCCTTTAATTTTTAAGTTGCACAGTATAGGGTCATTTATCAAAATTCTTTTTATATACGAATTTGCTTCACTTACGTCTAAAGCCCTTATTTTCATATTTATTCTCCTAAATTTAAATTTTCAATTCCTATCAAAGCACAACCTACAGCATTATCTGTAGCTAAGTGAGACTCTGTAAAATAAGCTTTTACATTATACTTTTTCAATTTCTGAGTTAAATTTTTAGATATATATTTACTTGCAGATACACCGCCTGCAAATACTACTTCGTAAGCTTCATATTTTTCACATAGATATTTAAGTGATTTTAGCATACATCTCACTATAGTATCCATAAGTAGTTTTGATAAGTAATATTTATCTATATTATCATCATTTTCCATTATTTTATTTAATTGATTTTCTAATCCAGATAAGTTCATATATCCGTCTTTTACACTAGTTTTCAATCCATTTTCTATTTTTATATCAGATTTTAATGCATTTTCGTCTATATACTTACCACATGGGAAATTATAAGAAAGTTTTACACCTAGTCTATCTATTAGTTGTCCAAAACTTATATCTTTTGTTCCACCGATAATTTCAAATTCATAATCGTTGTATTCATTTTATTTACTAATACTATTTCTGTAGTTCCTCCAGACATATGAACTGCCAAAAAATCTATTTTCGTTTAATAGATTTTTCCCTAATAAACTAGATTTTATATGATTTTCTTGATGTGTTGTCTCGAAAAAGGACAATTATGTGTTGCACTAATTAATTTTTTCCTGCATTTAGCCCTACTGTAAAAACTGGCATATAAGAGCCATCTATTGGTCTTGGTTTTCAGAGGCACACACTCCAACTATATTGTAGTTTTTTAACTTTTCACTTATATTCTCACTTAATATTCCTATATTAGATATATGTTGAAAAACACCTTCACTTTGTCTAAGCCCTTTTGAATTTGTATCTACATTAAGCATTATTTTTCTCACTTAAAAATAATTTCTTTATTTAAAGAGATAGCTGCTATAGAAGTTGTATAGCAGCTAGTATCTATTCCTATTACAATATTATCTCTTGTTGATTTCATCTACAACACTTCCTAAAATTCCGTTTATAAATTTAGGTGTCTTTTGCTTCACAGTATATTTTGCTAAATCTATAGCTTTGGTTTATAGAAACTTTATCTGGTATATTTAAATCAGATAATATTTCAGCTATTGCTATTTGTAATATTGCTAAGTCTATTTTTTGAAAATCTATTTATAGACCAGTTTTTCGCGTTGTTTTCTATAAGTTCATTTATATAATCAATTTTGAATCTTAAAATATCACACATTTCATTTAAGTAAACTCTATCAACACATTTTTCTAATGAAAGTCCTTCAAAGTCTACATCTTTGTCTGAATAAGTTAAAACTAATTCTTTATATCTACTTACTATGTATTCTTTGTTGTTTTGTAAGAATTCTTCCATTTCATTTTCTAAATCAGTTATATCTCCGTTTGATATATATGTTTGATACATTAATTTCATTAAATATTCTCTACTTGTCTCTCTTTTTGCTCTTATGTTTTTCATATTTAATCCTCCTTCAGACTTATTATACTATATTGCAATAAAAAAACCCTCTGATTTTTCAGAGGGTTTTATTGCTTACTCTGCTATTGTTATTTCATCGTCTTCGTCATTTTCATCATTTTCTTCAGATTTTGATGCTTTTTTAGCTTCTTTTGCTAATCTAGCTTCTTCTTTTTTTGCAGCTTTAGCTAATTTAGCCTCTTCTCTTTTATGAGCTTTTGCTTCTTCTTTTTTCTGCTTTTTCTTTATAGAAAGTAATTCCTTGTACATGTACATTTACAGTAGATACTTCTAGTCCAGTCATTGTCTCTACAGTATTCTTAACATTTTCTTTGTATTTTGAAAGCTGTATCTGGTATAGATTCTCCAAATTCGATATTAACATAAATATCTAATATTATTTGTTCTTCATCTATTTGAATTTTTACACCATTATTCTTAAGTAGTTTATCTGTTATTGTAGTTATTGTTTCTACATTTTCAACTTCTAAAGCTGCTAATCCAGCTATAGTAACTATCACTTCGTTTGATATTTTAACTTGTCCTAAATTATTATTTTCCATGACACACTACCCCCTATTCTTAGGTTATTATTTATTATATAATATCAAATCCTTTTATAATTTGCAAGAAATAAGGCTTAATTTTATTATAAACCCATTCTTATCAATTTATTCTAAAATTTATCAATTATCTATTATTTGTAAGTTTTATATTTTCGCGACTGATTCCAGATTGATTTGAAACTATATCAAATATTTTAGTCGCATCATTTTGTTTAATTTCTTCCATATTTACGACAACATTTGCTTTATCCCCGTCTATAAATACTATTGCTTCATCATATCCTTTCGCTAAAAGTAAATTCTCTATTTGTAGTTCTGTATCGCTTGTTTTTTACTATTGAAACCTTCATATTTGATGCTTCTACTTTTGCTTCATCAGCTGTAGATGGATTGTTTATTATTTCATTTAGTTGTTCTGTAAGTTGATTTCTTTGTTTTCTCTAGTCATTTTCATATCTACTATATATGTATCGCTATCTATATTTTCCTTAGAATTTAGCGTATCTTCTATTTCTTTGCTTGTCTCTTTAGCCAAGTTTTCTACGTCTGAATTTTCTTTAGCTGTATCTTTAGTATTATCTTTAGAATTAGAAGTTTCTGTAGATTTATCTTTATCATCAGTAGTTACTTTGCCATCTATACTATCTACTAGTGTAGTATCATCAGGAGAATTTTTATCTATTTGAGCTTGTTCATAAGCCTTAAATTCATCTGAAACACTAAGTGTTGAATCTTTTGCTAAGTTGATAATTAACTACACCTACTGCAATCAACATCAAAACTCAATGATAAAACTACAAATCCCCTGTTTTTATAATTAAATTTCATAAAATCCCCCTATTTTTTTTATGCAAAGTATTTATTTAGCATAAACTTCAACTTGATGTCCTGATATTTGAAGTGCTGTTTGAACAGCTTCATATAATGTCTGTTTTACTTGAGCATCTTTTGCTCCACTTGCAACTACTAAAACACCTTTTATCTTTGCTTCTTTAGTCTTTATAACTATAGGATCAGAAGAATTTGAAGTGACTAGTGTTTTATTTTCACTTGATGTTTCAACTGTTCTTTCTCCACCTGAAGAATCTGTTTCTGATGTAGTTTCTTTTGTAGCACTTGAATTATACGCTGGCTCTATTTCTTCGCTATTATCATAAGTAATCATAACAGATACATCACCCGAACCATTTATCTCTTTTAATATTGCTGTAAGCTGTTTTTCTAAATCATCTTTTTCTTTTTTCACTAATAGAAGCTTGTTGAGCTTCTTCACTTTGCTTTGTTGTATTTTCTCTTTTTGTGCATCAGCTACCTTTTCTTTTCCTTGTATTATATTTAGCGCTACTAGACTTACAACACATAGCGCACCTACAACTTTTATCAATTTTTTCTTTTCCTTTTCATTAAAATTTATTTTTTAAACATAAAACTCGCTCCTATTAATCAATTTCAATTTTATCAATCGATACTTCCAAGATTTTTATCAAGTCGTTTTTTAATTTATCTTTATTCTCACTTTTTGTTTGTCGTATTATTTTTAAAAACTTCGCTGTCTTTGCTCGAACTATCTTTATCTTTACTATTTTCTTCTAATTTAGAATCTCCTTCATTATTTTTTTTTCTTTTATTTTAAGACTTTCTATATCAGTTCCATTAAAATCTATATCTTCAAGTTCATATCCATATTCATCTAATTTCATTTTTAGTACATCTTTTAAATTGCTCTGGTATTCACTATCTAAGTTAAAATTGCTGTTATTATCAACTAAATCTTTATTACTCTCTACATATCTTTCGTTATAATCAGTCATAGATTTTAGTATCTTATCTTCAAATGACTCGTCACTTGAGAAAAAACCTACAATTGGTGAAATTACAATAAATATAAATATAAAATTGCAAACTAAATTAATATAAGGTTTTAATTTACTTTCTGGAAGTACCATATCTACTATATTTATAATAAAAGCTCCTATTAAGATACAGATTATCCAACTTTTAATCTCATCCACCCCCTTAGATTAATTTATATTTTTATTAAACTTTTATAATTTTTATCTATGAAGTAATACTAAGTGATGTCAAAATACTTATCGTCACAAAAAACATTATTAGTACTGCTAATACAGAAATTAAAATAACTGTCATAAGTTTAGATGTTTCATCCATAAAGGAAGATATATTTTCCTCTCCTATAGGTTCAACTATTGCAGCACCTATTTTATATACTAGAATTATTGAAAAAATCTTTATGAGAGGTATAAAGCAAATTCCAACTAATAAAATAAGTCCAACTGCTCCAAAAAATATTTTTTAATAAAATCGAAGAAGATAACAATAAATCTACTGAATCTGATACGAAACTCCCTATAACAGGTATAAAACTTCCTACTGCAAATTTAGCGCTTTTACAGCAAACTTATCAAATGATGTAACATATATCCCTTGTATAGATACAAGACCTAAGTAAACTGTAAAAGCTGCTCCTACAATTACTATATTGGCTTTTTTTTAAGTAATTCTGAAAATCTCTTTAATTTTATGTTTTTAGATAGGTTATTTATAACTAGTACGCAAAATGCCAATGTTATAAGTGTAAAAATAACATTTTTAAATACCATATTTATTATAGACACACCGCTCACAAACACTGGTGATAATGTTGCTGATGTCGTTGTAAGACCCCCTACTGCTAATAAGGTCAATAATATCGGTACAATTACATTGACTATGCTTATTATGCTATTTACTGTTGTATATGCTATTGATAATACATCTTTAAAGTTGACTAATACTAAAGTCACCATAGTTATAAAAATTATGTAATTTACGATTTTTGTTACCTCACCAGATGAAAAAGAGCCTTCTAGACTTTTGAGAATTGATGATAATAATGCTAAGACGATTATCATAGTAATTACTTTTAGACTTGCTATTAGTTGATCTATTACTAATTTTTTATATTTTCGGTATTTATTAAATCTGTAAGTTTAGCATCTCCTTTGATTAAATCCTTTGCAAATTGCTTTAAATCTATATTTTAAAGATTTCATTATCTTTAAGTTCTTCTTCCAACTTACTTATATTAATTTTTTTCTAATTGCCTATTTATATAATTTTGTGATGTTTCATCTGATACTTTGTATTGTTGTGTACTTGACTCTGTATTGTCTTTATTTTCATTTGCAAAACTTATATTATTCATAGATATTATAAAAAATAAAGCTATTAATATTATTTTAAATTTATTTTTCATAATCTTTTCTCCTACGGTATAATTCCGATTATCGCATCTATTATTGATAGCAGTATCGGAAAAGACATACTCATAATTATAATTTTTCCACCGAACTCGAGTTTAGCAGCTATATTGTTTTCCCCAGCAATCTTTACAAAGTGACACTGCAAACTCCATAATATATGCTATTCCTATTAATTTTATTATTAAAGATATGTACATTGATGGAATATTTGCTCTGTCAGCCAGTTTATTTATTTCTTCTACTATAAAATTTAGTTTTAAGATTACAGATAGAAGTATAATTACTCCAGCAGTAATAGCTATAAAATTTGCAAATTCCGGTCTGTCCTTTTTTATGAATAAACAAAGTATGGTTGATATTATGGCAATTCCTATGATTTGGATTATTTCCAAAATACCACCTCCATTTTATTTTTCTGTTGTAACTTAAATTTTAATATAATTTAAACATTGTTCTAACAGTATTGAATAAATTGCTTATTTCCCCTATCACAAGCCCCAAAACAATTACGACTCCTGCAAGGGTTGTAAGTGTTGCCCAGTCACTTCTATCTACTTTTTGTCAAAATCATATTTAAAACTGATATTAAAATTCCTACACCAGCTACTTTGAATATTAAAGTTATATCCATACTATCATCTCCTAAATTAAAATTATCCCTATACATATTCCACTAAATGTTATTAGCTTTTTTATAGAGATTCCCTTTGTTTTTATATCTTCTTTACTTTCTATTGTTAGCTTCTTTAGATTTTCTACTGTTAAATCTATTAATCTCTCTTGGGATTCTACTTCACTTTTACCAAGAGATAAAATTAACTTTTTAAATTCTTCAATTTCGTTTTCTTTTAAATATGTATTTTTTTATATAAAATATTTATTGTATCTTGTAAAATCTGTTCTATTGTTTTTCCATCTTCTTTTGAAAGTTGATCTGCGAATTTTAGAAAAGAATTCATTAAAATCATATTCATCTTTTAATGATATATTTCTAAATATTTCTTCTAATGTGTACATTCCAAAAGCTAAGTCCATTCTCATTATCTCTAATACCCTAATTAAATCATTTAGTTGTTTATGTCTTTTTATATATCTTTTAGATATATCTTCTCCTACTAAATAACTACATCCGATTAACATTCCTACTAATATTATTTTAATTTCCAAAAGTACCATCTCTTTTCCTGTAAATCATAAATTTTTTATATTGTACCTGGTCCATTTCTAGAAGATAATATGATTGCTTTTTTTAAATAAGTTTCCATCTAATAGACGCCTTAATTCCTCTCTATTTTGTATATCTTCGATAGAATCCCCATGTACTGTTGTAATTAAGCTTACACCGCCATTTTAAAGCCGTATATAATGCTTTTATTTCGCTTTCGTTGCCTATTTCATCAGTTACAATTACATCTGGCGACATAGATCTTAAAACCATCATGATTCCTAAGTCTTTTGGACAAGTTTCCATAATATCAGTTCTAATGCCTACATCTAGTTGGGGAATCCCCATACATGAGCCTCCTATTTCATTTCTTTCGTCTATTAATGCTACTTTTACTCCCTTAAATCCATATGCTCTATTTCCATTGCTTATATTTCTGACTATATCTCTTAAAATAGTAGTTTTACCACATTGTGGTGGTGAAATTATTATTGTATTGTTTATTTGATTTTTATTTTTTATTACGTGTTTTAAAACTTTTTTTGAGCATCCTTTAATTTCTCTAGATATTCTTATATTAAGTGATGAAATATGCTTTATATTTTTTACTTGTCCATTTTCTATTATTACCTTACCTACTATTCTATTCTGTGGCCCCCTCAGCGTTATAAATCCCTTTTAATATCATCTATAAAAGAATGCACCGAATATTTACATATAATTTGAAATGTCTCTTCTATATCTTCTTTTGTGACTATATATGGATTTTTCATTTCTAAATCCAAATTACTTGTCTTGTCATTATAAAAATAATCCTTGGAGTCTCCATTTATTATCAATGGCTTATTTACTCTAAGTCTTATTTCTTCAATATTTACTTCATCATTTATTATGCTTTTTATCTTTTTTCTCAAATTAATCGATAGTGAGTTAATAATTTCATCTGAAAGTTTCATGATACCCCTCCTTCTTGTTTATAAATATATATTTATTTTGATTAAAATTATTACTCTTATTGTGTATGTAATTTTATAAAAAAAAATCCTTCTATTAAATTAGAAGAGATTTTTAATTAGTATATTTTTAGTTTTCTTTATCTTGAGCTTTTTCTTTTTCTGATAATTCTTTTTAAAACTTGTTCTATATCTTCAACAACATTTCCATTTGCGAATTTTATAGCTTGGTTGATTGCATTTTTTATAGCAAATGCATTAGAACTACCATGTGCTTTTATTACTCCACCTTTAACTCCTAAAAGTGGCGCTCCACCGTACTCAGTATAGTCCATCATAGATTTTATTTCTTTAAAGCTATCTTTAAGCATTAAAGCACCTACTTTTGCCTTTGAAAGACTCCATAAATTTATCTTTCATTAATTTCATTAAACTCATAGCTACACCTTCACAAGATTTTAAAAGTGTATTTCCTGTAAATCCATCACATATTAAAGCATCACATACAGAGTTTATTACATCTCTTGCTTCAACATTTCCGACAAAGTTTAAATCTAAATCTTTTAATTCATAATAAGCCTCTTTTACTAGCTCATTACCTTTACCTTCTTCTGTACCTATATTTGCAAGACCTATTCTAGGATTTTCTAAACCTATAACTTTTCTTAAATATATATCACTCATAAAAGCAAACTGTGTTAAGTTTTTAGGCTTACAATCTGCATTAGCTCCACCATCAGCAAGAAGAGTTATTCCACCTTTTATATTAGGAAGGCCTGGGCATAAACATGGTCTATCAATTCCTTTTATTCTACCTACGATTAATGTACCACCTGCTAATAAAGCTCCTGTACTACCTGCTGATACTATTGCATCAGCTTTTTATCTTTTACTAAGTTTAATGCTACAACCATAGAAGAATCTTTTTACGTCTTACTGCCATTACTGGTTTATCTTCATTTTCAATTATCTCAGTAGTATGTATTATTTCTAGCTTATTTTTATCATAAGTCTTTGATTCTAATTCCTTTTCTATTTGGGCTCTGTCACCTGTTAGGATTACATCTATACCATATTCATTTATAGCTTGTACTGCACCTTCTACAGTGGCTTGAGGAGCATTATCTCCACCCATTGCATCTATAACTATTTTCATATGTTCCTCCCTTTATAAATCTTTTATTAAAAAATATATTATTTCCATAGTTTAATAATATAATAATTATTTTAACAATAAATAATGTACTGTATTTAAATAATTTATATAAATTTATTTTCTTATTTTTATAAATCTTTTTTAAACAATTTTGTACTATATTATTATAACGTATATTTTTTGCAAAAAAAAACATGTAGTCTAAACTACATGTTTTTTATATAACTATTCAGCTACGATTTCTTTACCGTTGTAGTGTCCCAAGAAGGACAAACTCTATGTGGTAATTTAACATCATGACATTGTGGGCATTCTACGAATCCTTTAACTGTCATTTTTGAATTAGCCGCTCTTCTCATTTTAGTTTTTTGATTTAGCTGTTTTACGCTTAGGTACTGCCATTTAAGCCACCTCCTTAATCATTTTTTAAACAAATCTTTTAATTTAGCAAAACGTGGATCTATATCATCCTCGTCACTTGCAGTTTCGCTACATGAGCAAGTTTCTTTATTTAAATTAGCTCCGCATTCTGGACAAAGACCTTCACAATCTTCGTCACAAAAGAACTTTTTGAGGTAAGTTGAAGTCTAATGTTTGCTCTATTATTTTTACTAAATCAACTTCATCAGTATCTATAATAAAAGCATCGTAGTCTTCGAAACTATCTTCATCAAAATCTTCGCTAACTAAGAAACCATCAATGGTATAACTCATTGGAACTTCTACTGGTTCTAGACATCTAGAACAATTATCTATTATAGTGAAATCTACATCTGCAAGAAGATGAACTTCATCTTTTGCATTTTTAGAAATTCTACCAACTAGATTAATTGGTGAAGCCAATGTATATGTGTTATCACAATAACTAATATTATCAATTTTTGCGAAAAATTCAAGTCTATTTTACCAGTTTCTCTTTTATTTAACTCATTAAGACTAATTATCATATTTTTTCACCTCAACATATTACCAAATTTATTATACAAATAGGATTAATGTTTGTCAAGTATTTTTTACTTGATAGTTATAATACTATTTTATGCTAATTGAAAAAAAATCCTATACACATAATTTAGGTAGGTTTTAGCCTACCTTAAACATTTATATTATAATCAATTTTGATAAATTATATAACTATAATTATTTAACTAAAGCTACAGTATCTCTAGCTATCATTAGTTCTTCGTTAGTAGGTATTAATAATATCTTAACTTTAGAATCAGTAGATATCACTGTTTCTTTTCCTCTTACTTTATTAGCTTCAGCGTCCATTTTAACACCTAATACTTCTAAGTTAGAAGCTATAGCTAATCTCTCATCTATTCCGTTTTCACCAACACCTGCAGTGAATACAACAGCATCTACACCGTTCATTTCAGCAGCGTAAGAACCTATATATTTTTAACTCTCTTATGGTAAGCATCTAATGCATCTATTGCTTGTTGGTTTCCTTCAGCAGCAGCATCACATATATCTCTGAAGTCTGAAGATATACCAGTCATTCCGTATACACCAGATTCTTTGTTCATTAATTTATCTACACCATCTGCATCTAAGTTTTCTTTTTTCATTATGAATGGTATTATAGCTGGGTCTATATCACCACATCTAGTTCCCATTATTAATCCTTCTAATGGGTAAGACCCATTGAAGTATCTATAACCTTACCATTTTTAACAGCAGCTAAAGAAGCACCGTTTCCTAAATGACAAGTTATTATTTTTTAAGTCAGCTATGTCTTTTCCTAACATTTCTGCAGCTCTTTTTGAGATACATATTTATGAGAAGTTCCGTGGAATCCATATCTTCTTACTCCGTATTCAGTATATAGTCTGTATGGAAGACCATATAAGTATGAAGATGCTGGCATTGTTTGATGGAATGCCGTATCAAATACAGCTACATTTGGTACTCCTGGAAGTATAGTTTTCATAGCATCTATTCCCATTAAGTTAGCTGGGTTTGTGAAGAGGAGCTAATTCACTACATTTTCTTATAGCTTCTTCAACTTCGTCTGTTATTACTACTGAAGATGCGAATTTTTCTCCACCGTGAACAACTCTGTGTCCTACAGCGTTTATTTCGTTCATGTCTTTAACTCCACCGTAAGTTGGATCTAAAACACCTTCAAGAACTAATTGTATAGCATCTTGATGATCTTTCATTGGTTGTTCTTTAACGTATTTACCTTCTACACCGTCTTTTTTTTTTTTGAGTAAGTATAGAACCTTCTATACCTATTCTTTCAACTAATCCTATACATAATACAGCTTCATTTTCCATATCTATTAATTGATATTTTAATGAAGAACTACCACAGTTTAATACTAAAATATTCATTAGTAAACCTCCTTAATATTTTATGAATAATAATATGTATTAAGTCCTCATGACTTTTTATTACAAAGTAAAAACCTCTCAGTTATGGTAAATTATAGAGATTTTTACTTTGTAACAATTTTTGAATAATAAAAAATACCCCTTAATATATCACTTTTTTCAAAAAAAGTACATACTATTTTTACGCAAAATGACATAAGGTACTTATTATCTCTTATATTATTATAATATATTTATTGAATTATTGGTTAAAAAAATACATTTTGTCAATATTTTCATTATAGTATTATAAATTTTTTATTATTTTTTATAAGTTTTTTATTATTTTTTATTTTTAAATAGACTTTTAATACATATTTTGATAATATCTCTTGAATTATTATTTCAATTAATTAAAATAATAAACATATTATTTACAAAAAAAAAAGGAGAAAGTTTTATGAATTTACTTGGTCTAATAGTTGAATATAACCCATTTCATAATGGCCATCTATATCATTTAAATGAATCAAAAATTAACAAATGCTACACACACGATAGCCGTAATGAGCGGAAATTTTATGCAAAGAGGTACTCCGGCACTTTTGGATAAATTTACTAGAGCTGAAATGGCAGTCAAAAATGGAGTTGATTTAGTTGTGGAATTACCAACTTTATATTCATGCCAAAGCGCAGAAATTTTTCCCATGGTGGAATAACTTTACTAAACTCACTAAATTGTGTAAATTCTGTTTGTTTTGGAAGTGAAATCGGAAATATAGATATATTATATATAATTGCCAAAATCTTAATAGATGAACCACCTACATTTAAAAATAAACTAAAAAGTTATTTGGAGAGGGACTTCCATTCCCAAAAGCTAGAGCATCTGCTTTATTTGATTATATAAGCGAAAATAAATTATACGATACTTCAAAAGAAACTTTTGCTAGAAATATTAAATTCACCTAATAATATTTTGGGAATCGAGTACATAAAAAGCATATTAAAATTAAATAGCAATATTAAACCATACACTATAAATAGAGTTAATTCTGGATACAATAGTTTAAATATAAATAACTCAATTTGTTCGGCTTCAGCTATTAGAAATGCCTTAAAAACAGATAGTTTAGAAACTATAAACTACACTATGCCAAAACCAACTTATGATTTAATAAACGATACTGTTAATTCCGGTGTAAACCTTGTATATAACGATGATTTTTATCAAATTCTTTCATCGATAATTTTAAGAGATATAGATAATCTAACAGATTATTTTGAAGTTAATGAAGGTATAGAAAATAAAATTTATAATTCTATCTTTAAATGCCAAAATATTGAAGAATTGCAAAACAAAATAAAATCAAAAAAAGATATACTATGACAAAAATTTCTAGAACATTAAACAATATAATGTTAGGCATAAAAAGAGATGATATTCTAAAAACTAAAGATTTAAAAAGAAATGCCTTATGTCAGAGTTTTAGCATTTAATGATAAAGGCTGTGAAATTCTAAAAGAGATAAAGAAAAAAACTCTGAAATAGAAGTTATTACAAAGTTTTCAAAAATAAAACATATAGATTCAGACATATTTAACACTTTAATAAACTACGATATTAAAGCTACTAATATGTATAGTTTAATATATAACAAGTCCTTATTAAAAGGGCCTATGGATTATATAACTTCACCAAAATATATAAAATAATATAAAATTTGCTTCGCTCATGGCGCCAACGAATCGGAGATTCCGTTGCTTAAAATTTCTTCGCTCATGGCGCCAACGAATCGGAGATTCCGTTGCTTAAAAATTTGCTTCGCTCATGGCGCCAACGAATCGGAGATTCCGTTGCTTAAAAATTTGCTTCGCTCATGGCGCCAACGAATCGGAGATTCCGTTGCTTAAAATTCACTTCGTTCATGGCGCCAACGAATCAAAGATTCCGTTGCTTAAAAAAGTTAATAAGTTGGAAATTATAAATTATACACAAATCATATAATGTATAATTTCCTTAAAATAAAAAAAATAACTCCCTTTAATTAGAATTTTTACTTATATCTAATTTAAAGGGAGTTATTTTTATTTTAGTTTTATAATTTAATATATTTGATTTGATATAATTAACTATTATTTTTTAAATATATTATCTACCTATAAACATTTGTGTCCAGTATATTGTACCATTAGCACCTTTGTATATACCTCACACCTAGTTCAGTAAAGTTAGAGTTTAATATATTGGCTCTATGTCCAGAAGAATTCATCCAAGAATTCATAACTTCACTAGGCGTTCTTTTGACCCATAGCTATATTTTCTCCTGCAGCTTTATAACTTATATTAAAAGTTTTCATCATGTCAAATGGAGAACCATAAGTTGGTGAAGTATGATCAAAATAATTTTTGTCATTCATATCTTTAGATTTTAATGTTGCTACTCTTGATAACTCTTTGTTTAAAGTAAGAGGTTTTAATCCTTGTGCTGCTCTTTCTTTATTAACTAAATTTAATA
>VOFB01001302.1_pt1 | contig 42831 bp, 62 predicted proteins | sample 5384141 | NCBI WGS metagenome assembly VOFB01 (sample SAMN12384721, study PRJNA508395) | human gut metagenome | isolation source: healthy gut A | host: Homo sapiens
TACTACATTCTGCTGACAAGCGGCAAGCTGAACAGTTATCTTGCCGACATTGACCGGCAGGGCAGAGGAAATGTTCCCTCGGCTGGTAAAAGAACTCGCCGAAAAGGAAGGCGTAACGGAAGCAATCAAAGCGGAAAACCAAATGCTGTGGGTACAGAAGATGAATGACATCCGCAACGCCGCTATGGAGGTTGTTTCGAGTGAGCTTATATACTGTTAATACTAAGCAAGAAAAGTCGCTGTCACAGATGGTGGCTTTTCCTTTTCGGGTAGTATTCAAGAAGTAATAAAGTTCCGTGAGTAATGGAAGAAGGCAATGCTTTGAGAAAGAGAGAGAACAATATTCTGAAAACTGCTTGAGAATTTCGAGAAAAATCTGCTATAATACTTTTGTATATCTATGGGGGGGGGGAATTCATATCTTTTTGCCTTAGAAATTACGGAAGGAGGACTTGACTATGGCAAATGGAAATGCGACGATTATTCTCGGCTTGGATCGGCTTGGATCGGCAGGAGCATAGCGCCGTTTTTTCAGCGTGTCAAGTCTTATTTCATACAATTTATAACGAACAGGGCGGTTGCTGGCTTTTTGCGTTGCCGAGGATGGTGGTTTGATATTGAATTATGCCTTGGCTTCGGTTAAACCTTCTGCCTTTCCGGCGGTCCGCTGAAGAAAAATAGCGGATAGAATTATTTTGGAGGAATAAAAATGAAGAAGAAACTTTTAAGCCTTCTGCTTGCGTTGTGCCTTGTGATGGCACTTGTTCCGAGCGTTTGCTGAAGGAACAGTAGATTTTATCCGGCTGCCAGTGGACCCCATTGAAATGGCAGCAACTTTGGCAGATATTTTGCTGGTACTTTTGATGGGCAGTATCACAAAATCACGAATTTGTACATCATCACTCTACTGGTGACGAACTTATTCGAAACGGACTATTCGAGTTGTTTCTGACGGTGGTACATTAAAGAATTTACTTGTTATAGACGCTGATATTGCCTCAAATGATGGTTCGTTACTTGCCGGCATTTTGGCAGATTGGGTCGATGGCGGCACAGTTGAAAACTGCTATACAAGCGGAAAAATAGAAAACAATGTTGGCGACAAGTTCGTTGGTGGGCTGATTGGTCAATGCAACACAGGTAAAAGGCTGTGGCTCAGACGCCACGGTTATCAGTACAAGTCAATGAAGATCATGTTGATACCGTTGGCGGGCTGATTTGGAAACTCTCGGACAGCTCGTCGATTACTGATTGCTGGTTTGGTGGTTCTGTATTCAGCTGGTAGGTGGTATTCTCGGTGCAAACTTTGAAAACTTCTCTGGGAACAAGCCTGGCGTAATCATCAAAATTCTAGTTGCAACAAAAACATCACTGGCGCTGAGGTGGCAATATCACTTGGATTGCAACTGTTGTAAAGCCCCATGTTACCGACATTTGGCCGGATACCCCTCCTGATGGTGTCTGATAATCTTAGCCGTTGGTGGTTGATTGGGATGCAGGTACTGGATGCGATCCGACCTTTGACCAGTCCTGGCTGTAACCTCCGGCAGATGTCCTGTGCAGCCATTGGCACAACGGTTGTCAGCAGAAAGAAAAAGTACAGCAAATAATTGAATAGCGTTCCCTTGCTCCAGCTTCCGAGCAAGACAAAAGCGTCGTAGAAATACGGCGCTTTTTTGTTACCCGGAAGCGACAAACAGCGACTTTTGAATGGTTGGCGGACCTGGAAGATGCTGTTTCCGTTGCAAACCTTCGCTGAGAGCCGGCACGGGTGCCCCCTGCAGCATGGTTTCTGACCTGCGGCATCGCAACCGCCATACTGGGCACTGACCCCCTGGACTGATGTTGTCCCCGACAAGGCTGTCCGTTGTCGATCCTGAAGAACGCTGTGTCTCGCGCGCCGATCTGAAGAATGTTAACGCTGTGTCTTTTTTTGAGAATGTTAACAATGAGTCCAGCGTACAGGTGCAGCTGTACAGTGATGAGACCCCTGCTGACCACTGCCACCTTGCAGGGATAACTCCCGGCAGCTATGGTTTCTGACCTGCTGCATCGCAACCGAGACACCTGACGAGTACTGGGCACTGCCCCCTGGACTCCCAAGGACGATGTTGTCCCCGACAGGGCTGTCCTGGTTGTCGATGGACACGAACAGGATACGAAGATCTTCACGCTTGATGCCGAAGAGTGGGCAGCCTTGCCCGGCACTGCGTTTCCCTATAGCGGCAGCATCGAGCGCGCCGGTATCACTCATGCTAACGGTGGCCTGAAGAACGCTGTGTCTGTTGATCTGAAAAATGTTAACTTTGAGTCCAGCGTAAAGGGTGCAGCTGTACAGTGATGAGACCCTGCTGACCACGGCTACGTTGAATACTGATAAGCTGGGAGCTGGTTCATATCCTTACCTGACCTGCTGCATCGCTACCGAGACTGCTGACGCAAACTGGGCACTGACCCCTGGACTCCCAAAAGATGATGTTGTCCCCAATAAAGTCGTGCTGTTTGTGGATGACAACGAAATGGACACTATGGAATTCACTCTGGATGCTGCAGAGTGGAAAGCCCTGCCCGGCACGGTGCTCCCCTCCAGCAACGTGACCAACGGCACCACCAGCAATAATGACAAGCTGGACAATGTCCCCCAGACCGGTGATACAAGCAACCTTGCTTTGTGGATTGCCTTGCTGTTTGTCAGCGGCGGTGCTGCCATTGGTATAACGGTTGTCAGCAGAAAGAAAAAGTACAACAGATAACAAAGCACCTTAACCTATGCGGCGGCTATCGGGAACGGTAGCCGCCGCAATCTTTTGTCTAACAAAACCTTTTTAGTGTGCCCTATTTTCGAGAGCAATATTCAAAAATTGTTGACGAACAAGCGTTCTATATGGTATACTATATCCTGTTCTCATAGAAGACCCTACAACTGAATATCTGAGTGAAACTCAAGGCAGCCGCCGAAAGGGGTTGCGGCTGCGCTGTTCCTGTTGCAGCGTCTGCCTGCGGGACGGAAAAAGCAGACATTGAAGGTTTCTGAATAGCAGAGCCGGTACATAGTTTCATCAAAGATATGGCGAGAGATTTTCTCCCGCTGATTTGATGTGCTGTGTACCGGCTCTTTTTGTCGTTATTGTTCGGGCCGGGCGGAGATAGCCACTGCGGGCCGGAAAAATAAGCCAAATGTAGCCGGAAATTAAAAAAGCCACTACCACAGTTCTTGCAAACCTTGTACACTGGAAAGTGCCAACAGCCCAGTGGAAAGAAGCGTAATGAAAGAGACAAGTGGTAATGGCTATTCCAAAAGCAGAGCAACTGCGTTTGCGAGAAGCCTCGGACCGCCTTTGCCGGGAATACGGACTGTCAGTCATTGAAAAGCCCCGCAAAGCGCCCTCCCGTCCGGTATGGCTGGATGAGAAAAACGGCAAGCCTACCCGGTACAATGTCTACCGTGCCGATGTGCGGGAGGCAATGGAGTTCAGCAGAACCCCTACTATCAATACGGTTTCCACGGATACTTATGCTGTGATTACCGGTACCATGACCCAAAATGCGATTACGATTAAAGCGGATGGGGAAAAAACGGAGCTGGTGACACTTTTCAATGTGGACATTCAAATGAGCAGCGGCTCTGCAATCAAAACGACAGGGCGGGGTGCGGTAACGCTGGAATTGAATGGCACAAATATAGCGAAAAGCAATACCGGCGGTGCCGGTACTCAGAAGATGAATACAGATTGGCTCGTTATTCAGGATAATACACGCCTGACGGCAGCTTGACTGCCGCAGGAGGGGACTACGGCAGGCATCGGAGGCAGTTAAGAGGTGCCGATACAAATACCTTTTCTTCCATTGGATGTACCTCCATATCTTCTGGGCCTTGATCCGACCCTGTATTTCGACAGGTCCCACCTGTCAAAATACATATTACAACTTGCCAAAATAAAAAAGTTGGGAAAAAGCTCTTGACAAAATCGAACAAAATGATATAATGAACAAGTCGCCGGTTGAGGGACTCATTTGCGAGTGTGCTGGAATAGGCAGACAGGCAAGCTTGAGGTGCTTGTGTTCGATTGGACGTGTGGGTTCAAGTCCCATCACTCGCACCATCCCTCTCCTGCGGTGAAAAAAGAAGAACGGATATGCGCGAGTGGTGGAATTGGCAGACTCGCTAGATTCAGGTTCTAGTGCTCATTACGGGCGTGCGGGTTCAAGTCCCGCCTCGCGCACCATTCTTTTTTTCAAACTTCATATGGATATCCGCGAGTGGTGGAATTGGCAGACTCGCTAGATTCAGGTTCTAGTGCTCATTACGGGCGTGCGGGTTCAAGTCCCGCCTCGCGCACCAGGTTCCGCTGTAATTTTGATGAAATTACAGCGGAATTTTTGCTATTTATTGCTTGGCAGGCTGCATGATGATAGAAAAATCTTGACCAATCGGGATTTGAGGTGGAAATATGGCATCAAGCAAGGAATACTTAGAATTTATTTTAGGGCAGCTATCTGAGTTAGAAGAAATTACTTATCGCGCTATGATGGGAGAATTTATTATTTATTATCGTGGCAAGATTGCAGGCGGTATCTATGATGATAGATTACTTGTTAAACCAGTAAAATCAGCAATTAGTTATATGCCGACAGCTCCGTATGAATTACCCTATGAAGGAGCAAAGAGATGCTGTTGGTAAATGAAGTTGATAATGAGATTTTTGACAGGCTTGTTTCATGCGATGTGTGATGAACTGCCAGCCCAAAAAGCCGAAAAAAGAAAAAATAAGCAACTTCCAATTTGTCGAACTGATAAAATCCCTTTAGAAACCAATAGATCGGCGTTTGTTTGTAAGGATAGTGAAATATGGAGATCACAGCTTTAGATATTGTAAATAAAGCAATAGAACTCGGCTTTGACAAGTGCGGTATTATTCCGGTTCAAATGATGCGTGATTATGAGGTGAGACTCGAAGAGCGCATGGAGCACTTTCCGCAAACGAAGGATAAATATGAGTCGTTTAGAAGTTTTGCACACTTACAAAACGATTACTCTTTTGGCAAAGGCAATTGTCGTTGTGTCATTTTGGTATGGGAAATACTATATTCCAAACAATCTGCAAAATTATGTTGCAAAATACTATCTGACAGACGGAAGAAGACATACAGATTCAGAAGGATATCAAACCAGCACACGTTTTGAAAAATATCTTATGGATTGTGGTTTCAAACAGCAACTGACCGTGATTTTGGTATTACTGTGCTGCGGTGGGCAGGAATGAAGGCGGGAATTGGAATCATACGCAAAAACAATTTTTTTCTACACGGAAAAAGGCTCTTATCAATATCTGGAAGCTTTTTGATTGACCAGCCGTTGCAATATATACCACTACCATCGACTGCACCAACTGCACCTTCTTCCACAATGGTACGCAGGTCAGCGGTGAAGCACTAGACAACTACTTTAATGTGTCTGGCGCTTACACCGATCACATCACCATCCACTGATCGCTGTAAAGCGCTTGAAAGTCAACAAAAAGGACCTCTCCGCCGCATGACGGAGAGGTCCTTTTTGTTTCGTCGCTCACCCCTCCTGCTGGGGCAGGATGGGGAAACGAAGGGTCACGGAGAAGAGATCGCCCTGAGTCCGGTGGGAGATGCTGCCGCCCATGGCACCCATGACGTCCTCGCAGATGGCCAGCCCGTAGCCGCTGTTGGCTGCGGCGGTCTTTACGGTCTTGCGGAGAATGGCGTTGCGCTCCTCCAGCACCAGATATCCCCTCGGCGGCAGAGATGGTGAGAACCACGGGCTTTCCGGGGCGCCGTGCTTGGCGATGTTGGAGCAAATGTTGTCGATCAGGCGCATCAGCAAGTGACATTGGCCCGCATCCGGAAGGGCTGGGAGAAAGCTAGTGTACTCCAGCCGGAAGCGGTTGCTGGTCAGGAAGCTGGTGATGTTGGAGATCACCTGCCGCAGCAGCTCCTGCCCGTCGTAGGTATCCAGCGGCAGGGTGCGGCAATTCTCCTCGAAGGTGAAGAGGTCATCGGTGAGACGGCGGATGTGGTTGGTCTTTTCCAGCGCCCGGTCGATGAACAGCTGGGCGCTCTCCTGACTGCCTGCGTAGCCCTTGGAGAGAAGCTCCAGATAGCCGATGACCACCGTCAGGGGCGTCCGGATATCGTGGGCGATGGATTTGACGAACTGCTCCTTCTGTTTGAGCTTGGCGTCCTCCGTCAGCAGCTGGATGGTGTCCCCCAGATGGTTGATGTTGGCCGCCAGCGTGGACAGCTCCGTTTTGTAGCGGATGGGGATCTGCTGGCTGAAATTCTTGTTGCACAGGGAGGAGACGTTCTGCTCCATCTCACCGATGTACCGGATGTACTTTTTGGAAGAGAAGGAAGAAGGCCGTCACGAAGGAAGCTACGAACAGCATACCGCAGATGGCCTTTCGCAGGGAGGTATAGGCCTGATCGAAATAGCCGCTGAAATAGACCTTGCAGGTCTCGTCCTCCAGTTGCAATTGGTACTCATAGGTGGGAGAACCTTGGAGCCCCAGAAAAAGGTCTGGCTGTCTCTCCTCGGTGTAGGTCATATTGTAGGAGACGAAGGAGTTGTAGCACAGGCCCTCATTCTGTCGGATGACCATGAGGGAGACATAGTGGTATTTGTCGTTCCATTGGGTGAAGGGCTTGCCGTCGGTGCTGACAATATGGTTTTCCGTGGCAAAAATCCTGGAGGTCTGCAAAATGCTCGTCGGACAGGCGCTGGAACACCTCCGGCTGCATGGCGTAGTATTGGAAAAAAAGCCTTGAGGGCCCCGTTGGCGGCGGTGTACACCACGGCGCTGATGGCGGCGGCCAGCAGGATCCCCCAGCAGGATGCGGGTGCTGAGCCGGTGAAACAGTTTATTCAATGTAGTAGCCCTTTCCCCATGCGGTTTTCAGGATGGTGGGATGCTTGCAGTCCTGCTCCAGCTTGCGCCGCAGCTTATAGATGTGGACCATGACGATGTTGTTGGCGCTGTAACTGTACGGCTCTGTCCAGATGGCCTCGTAGATCTCCGAAATGGACAGCACCTGTCCCCGACGCTTGAGAAAGTGGTGGAGAATTTCATACTCCGTGTAGGACAGCTTGACGGTCTGACCGTTGACAATGACCTCGTTGTCCATGCCCAGCACCAGCTGCTCCTTCTCCGGCTCTGTGTGCCCCGGCCCCTGATAGACGGTGTAGCGCCGCAGCAGGGAACGGACCCGTGCAATGAGCTCCGCCGCCGAAAAGGGCTTGCAGAGATAGTCGTCGCCCCCAGCTATCAGGGCCGCCACCTTTTCCGTCTCCCCGGACATGGCGGAGAGAAACAGAATGGGGGCATAGTTGCTCTGCCGGATGAGGCGGCAGGTGTCGAAGCCGTTCAGGCCCTCCATCATGATATCCAGAATGATCAGCTCCACAGTGCCGTCCTGCCGCTCCAGCGCCTCTTCGCCGCTTCCGGCCACCGCCGTGTCGTAGCCCTAGCCCTCCAGCAGCAGCTGGATGATCTGGGTGATGTCTCTGTCGTCATCGACGATCAAAATTTTCCCTGCCATAGTCCACCGCTCCTCTGTTGATCGTGCCGGGTTTTGGTACATTATCTCATAGAACTTTGGTGAAAAAGACCGGACGTTAAGAAATGTAAGATTTGCATGAAAATCATTATGATTCTTACGCTTCCCCCGACGGGGCGGAAAAACGTCTTATAATCAGTATAGACCTCGTACCCGCAATATCAACCATGAAGAGAGGAAAAAGCATGAGAAAGAGCAGATTTGTAACCAAAATTTTGGCGACTGTCCTATGCATCGCAATGCTCATCCCCTGGCGGTCACCACAAACGCTGCCGAGACCGGCAGCGACTCAGCGGCATTTACGAGCATCAGCACCACACGCCTGTCCATGACGGATCAGCGTGAGGTCACCCTGTCCTTCAACCTGGGCTACAAGCCTGAGGCCACCAATCTAGAGTGGACCTTCGGCGGCGATCCTCTGGACGAGTGGCGCAACTGGGAGGACGAGGAGAATGGCGGTGAGCCCGTGTTCACCGTGAAGGATCTGACCATTGCCGAAAACGGCGACGTGTCGGCAGTCCTCAGTGTGGATTACCTGTTTGACGGCGATGACGCCGCCTACTGGCGTCCATGGTACGCCTACCGTGGTTTGTATGAGCTGAAGGTGACGGATAAGTCCACCGGCAAGAGCGCCAGCCAAACCATGCGCTATGAGGTCTACGATTCATACACCCCCTATGACGAGCTGGACAGCAAGATCAAAGGACATCATGGACCATCAGACCAACAATCTGTATATGTCCTATGAATCACGGGCCTTTCCACCGACGGCAAGGACATCATGGAGGTCATCGTGGCACGGGACAAGGCCGTGGTGGACAACTACATGACCCTGCTGCAGCGGGCTCAGACCGATCCTGAGGCCGTGGCCGCCGATGTGAAGTCCGGCAAGCTGGCGGACTATCAGATCCCCGTCTACATCACCAACATCCACCCCAATGAGTGCCCCGCCGTGGACCAGCAGATCGAGTTCCTGAAGGCCATCTCCACGGAGGGGACCATCTCCTATAAGAACGCCGACAACGAGACCTGCACCTATAACGTCAAAGACGTCCTGAACGACGTGTTCTTCATCATCCGTCCCACCGAGAACCCCTATGCACTGGAGCACTATCAGCGTGGCAACTCCGAGGACTTTGACCTGAACCGTGACAGCACCTATCAGACCCAGATTGAGTCTCAGGTAGCCACGGCGGATCTGGTGAAGTGGAAGCCCGTCACGCTGGTGGAACTGCACGGCTTCATCTACTATGCCCGCACCCAGCTGCAGATCGAGCCCTGCACGCCTCCCACGAGCCCAATCTGGTACGACCTGTTCATGAACTACGCCCTGCAGAGGGCGCACGGGCGTTCGGCGACGTGGCCTCCATGAACTCCATCTACAATTCCTCCAGCGAGTACGCCAAGGAGAATGGCGCCACCGAGGACAACAAGCCCTGGTACGACATCGCTCTGGGTCGGCTTTGATCCCGCTACCGGCCGCTTCGAGTATCCCTCCGACGATATGTCCACCAACTACACCCCCACCTATGCGCTGTTCCACGGCACCATCGGCTACGGTGGAGTGCGGCGAGAACAACGAAGCCTCCGTCACCATGGGTAAGTACGGCCTCATCGGCCATACCGCCTACGTGGCCGAGAACAAGGACGACCTGTACCTGAACCAGCTGGAGTTCTTCCGGCGGGCGCTGAACAACGAGGGAGTCCCCGGAGACCGAAGTGGTTCGTTACCCAGGACAATCAGGTGGAGGCCAACTTCCGTGAAAAGGACGAGTACGGTAAGTTCTATCCGGGTACTACGTCATTCCCACCGATGCCGATTCCCAGCGGGATATCGCCGACGCCTACTTCATGCAGTACTTCATCCGCAACGGCGTGCAGGTGGAGAAGCTCACCGAGGACGTGACGGTGGACGGTGTGACCTATAAGGCCGGCGCCTTCGTCATCGATATGCACCAGATCAGCCGCAGCTTCGCCAACGCCGTTCTGTATAAGGGCAAGATCGTGAAGAACTGGACGGGGCTTTACAGTGAGTCCGTCACCAACTTCCCGGGCTGCGTGGCTTTGACTGTACCGCCATCACCAAGGCCGGTGTGTTCGAGGTAAGACCGCCGATGCCAACACCGTGGAGTACGGCACGGCATGGGTCACCACCTACGGAAACACCGCCACCCGTTATCAGCAACAACGGTCTGGCCGCCGTCAACGCCGTCAATGACCTGCTGGCCAAGGGCGTCACCGTGGGTTTCATCACTGAGGCCGGCGATCATTACAGCAAGGGCGACTTCGTCATCGACCACAAGGATGTCGGTCAGATCGACGACCAGTATGTCATCGAAATTACCCATGTGGCGGATGTGCCCAAGGCCAAGGTCATCACCGAGCCTAAGGTCTATGTGGACGACGATCACTTTGACCGCTTCGCCTTCAGCCGCCAGATGAACTTCAAGACCACCAGCGATGTTTCCGAGGCCAACGTGGTGTTCTCCAGCAACGAGCCGGAGGAGGACGTGCAGGCTGCGGTGAAGGCGGGCCTGCCCTTCGTGGGCGCCAGCGCCAACATCCTGGAGTACGCCAAGGCCACCATCCCCGGCTTCGACTTCGACATCCAGTGGATCATCGAGGAGGAATGTACGGCCCCGAGGAGGTCTATAACGACTACGAGGCCCTGTTCAACGTGGAGTATGCCGACAGCCTCATCACTGCCAGCTATGCCGCCGACGGCGACTTTACCACCTACACCAGGGCGGCTCCATCATTTCCGCTTACCCGAAGGAGGCCACCGTGCTCATGCGGGCCAGCAGCGAGGATGACTTCTACAAGGCCGGCTGGTGGAACGGCATCGACGATCCCGAGGCGGGCCTGAAGAGGGGCCATGCCGTGGCCATCGACTATCGGGCCAACGGGCTGGATATGACGGTGTTCTGCACCAGCATCACCAACAAGGCCCCAGACCGACGACTACCGTCTGGCTACCAACGCCATTTACAGTAAGCTCCTGGGTACCGACTTCACCGTGGGTCCGGCGAGATGCCTGAGCCCACCCCGACCCGGATACCAAGCCCGATACCGGCAAGGATACCCAGTCTCCGGAGACCGGCGACGGCATGACCGTTACCGTGTGGGTCATGGCAGCGACCTGTCTGTGGCCGCTGTGCTGGTGCTCTCCGCCAGAAGCGTGAGGATCGCAAATAGCCCATAACCTGAAAAAGCAGCCTCCTCCGCCTGTAAGGCGGGAGGCTACTGGCAGGTGCGGAAATGGGAAAATGTGGTATGATACTAAAAAAACATTTTCCCAGGAGGTGCGTTATGACCCAACTGCAAGGCTTTTTGAGAAGAACTTCACCCTGTCCCCGGACTACTGCGGGGCATCGGCCCGGATGTCGCCGCTGGCGGCCTTCACCATGTTTCAGGCCATTGCCGCAGAACACGCCGAGCGCATCGGCGTAGGCGGTGCAGCCATGGCCCGGCGTGGTGCCTTCTGGCTGACGCTCCACAGCCGGGTGGACTTTTTTCCGGTGGCCCGCTTTGGCGCAGGAGGTGACGGCGGCCACATGGCCGGAGCACTGCGAGGGAGATCCTGCGCTGCTTCCGCAGCTACAGCCTGCGGCAGGGAGATCAGCTGCTGGCGCTGGGCCGCACCCAGTGGGCGGTGCTGGGGAGAAGGGGCGGCTCATTCCTTTGCCCAGTCTGGCTTCCCGGAGGATTTCCCCTTTGTGGAGCGGGAGGGCATCACGGGAGGCCCCCGCCCGGTTCCGGGACGACCTGCTGCCGGAGGAGCTGGTGCAGCGGCATACGGTGCGCTCCACGGACATCGACATGGGCCGCCACATGAACAATGTGGCTTATGTGCGGCTGTTGCTGGACTGCTTCCCGGCCAGCGTGCTGGCAGGCGGGGAAATCGCCTCCATGGAGATCCACTATGCCGCTCCCTGCTGCGAGGGGAGGAGCTGTCGGTTCTCTGCCGCCGGGAGGGCAGCATCTGTCGCATGGCGGTGCGGAAGCCCGACGGCAAGACCGCCGTACTGGCTGCCGTCCGCTTTCACGAAAGTAAGTGAGCATACAAAAGCCCCGCAGGAAACGCTTTCGTTTCCTGCGGGGGCTTTTTCTTATCCGAACACGTGGAGGATGACGCACAGCAGGATCAGGCACAGACCCAGACACGCCATCAGCAGGGCAAAGGAGACTTCCCTCCATCCGCTGGAAGGCGTCAGCACAGTGCCTACGTGATCCGCCGTCTCCTCTTGGGAGTACTTGCTGTTGTGGGACATGGCCCGCACCACGGAGCTATGGGGCGAGCGGCGCACGTGGTCACAGGTATCCCGCAGCAGAGTGCGGCGCATCACCAGCACCAGTAGGTCCAGCAGGTCGCACACCATCCGGCACAGGGTCATCAGCACCCGGATGAGCCACCGGAAGAGGGGCTTGTAGACGCTCTCCTCCAAGCTGAGCCATGCCGGCCAAAGGGGCGGTAGCGGATCTCGCCGTCCCGACGCTCCGTGAGAAGGGGCCGGATCAGCAGGAAGTATACCAGCATACCGATGGACAGGAGATGACCACGCCCTTGAGGTTCGCCCAAGCCAGATAGTGGACGGCATGGGAGAAATCATGACCGCCGGTGAAGGAGAGGGTAGCGGCGGCGAGCTTCTCCGACAGCCCATGGGGCAGCAGACCCAGCATCGGCAGCGGTATCGCTGCCAGCATCAGCGCCGCCACGGAGGGGCGTTCCCCAGCGCCGGGAGGCGGCGTGGGCATCTGCCGGGGCCTTCTGCCAGAATACCGCCACATAGATCTTGGTGAGATAGGCCACCGTCAATCCGCCGGACAGCAGGAACAGCCACTCCGCCGCCGTGATGGCGGAGCTGCCGGTCTCCACCGCCAGCTCTACCACGGCCTCGTGGACCAGCGTTTTGCTGATGTAGCCCAGAAAGCCGGGGATACCGGCCAGGGAGCAGGCTCCGCACAGGAACAGCCCGTGGAGCAGGGGCTTGCCCCGCCCGAAGCCACGGATGCGGTTCAGGTCCAGCTGGTGGGTGTTGTAATACACCACACCGGCAAAGAGAAAGAGGGTCAGCTTCACCAGCGAGTGATTCAGCATATACAGCACCGTACCGTGGGCGGCCAGCGCATTGTGCTCCCCCAGCAGGGTCAGCATGGCCACGCCCACCAGAATGAACCCGATCTGGGACAGGGAGGAGCAGGCCAGAATGTACTTGAGGTTGGTGGAGAACACCGCCATCACGGCACCCAGCACCATGGTGATGCAGCCCAGTATCAGCACCAGAACGCCCCAGCTGCGGCTGCCCGGCAGCAGGTAGACGGTGACGACCAGAATACCGAAAATACCCGCCTTAGTCAGCACACCCGACAGCAGAGCGCTGGCGGGGGCCGGGGCACCGGGTGGGCCTTGGGCAGCCAGATGTGCAGCGGGGAATACGCCCGCCTTGGCGGCGAAGCCGAAGAACACGCACAGAGCCGCCCACCACAGGGCCGTGCGGTCCGTCACGGCGGCGCAGGCCGCCTTCAGCGCCGACAGCATCAGCGTCCCCGTCAGATGCTGGAGCAGGAACAGGCCCATCAGCGTCACCAGACCGCCCAGAACGGCGATGGTCAGATAGGTCTTTCCGGCCTCCAGCGCCTCCGGCGTCTCCTCCTGCACCACCACACATAGGAACCGAGGCTCATAAGCTCGAAGAACAGGAAGGTGGTCTTGAGATCCGCCGACAGGAACACGCCCAGCGTAAAGCTCAGGCAAATGAGGAAGAAGAAATAGTACCGCCGCAGATGACAATGGCCCCGGAAATACTGGGGCGACAGCATGGCGCAGATGAGCCACATGAAGCACACCACCAGCCCATAGAGCCGCTGGAAGCCGCCAAAGGTGAAGGACAGCCCCACTACGGGGGGAGACGATGACTGTCCCTACCGGCAGACGGGCACAGGGCCAGCATGGCCCCCAGCACCAGCAGCGCCGTGGCGATGACCAGCTCTCCGACCCACTGAGCGGAGAGTTCCCTCCGCCGTGGGATAGCGATGCCGACAGCCATGACGGCGGGCAGCATAAACAGAATCAGCAGATAGAAGGTCGTCACAGTGTCACCGCCTCTCGGATCAGATCCAGCAGCCCCTGGGGCATCAGACCCATCAGCAGGCAGGCCGCCGCCAGCACCACCATGGTACCAGCATCTGCCACCCCGCCTCATGGACGGAGCCCTCCGGAATGGCAGGAGCGCTGTGCCGGGGAACCATGCCCGGACCGCGATCTGGAACATATAGATAGCCGTCAGCAGCGCCGACACCAACAGCACGCCGAAGCCGATGATGGGCAGGGGCTGATAGGTGTCCACCGCCGCCAGAGCGATGTACCACTTGCTGACAAAGCCGTTGAGGAGGGGGGGACGCCCGTCAGGGCGCAGGCCGCCACCGTGTAGCACACGAAGGTCACGGGCATCCGCTTGCCCAGCCCCTCCAGCTGATGGACGTATTCCGGTGACTGTAATGCAGCACGGCTCCGGCGGTGAAGAAGGCCAGGATCTTCACCACGGGTGGACGATGAGGTGCAGGAAGGCCGCCGTCAGCGCCGGAAGGGTCATAATGGTGGCGGCAAAGAGGATGTACGACAGGTTCGACACCGTGGAGTAGGCCAGCCGCCGCTTGAAGTGCCGCTGCTTCACCGACATACAGGAGGCGAACAGGATGGTGATAAGGGTCAGAGTCATCACCGCCTGCTGCGCCCACGTCCCCACCAGGATCTCCGTGCCGAAGGCGTAGTAGATCAGGCGGATGCAGGCGAAGGCGCCGGATTTCACCACGGCCACCGCATGCAGGAGCGCCGTCACCGGCGTGGGGGCCACCGCCGCAGCGGGCAGCCATGCGTGCAGGGGCCAGATGGCCGCCTTAACGCCGAAGCCCACAAAGGCCAGCACGAACACCGTCAGCAGCAGCTGCCGGTCACCGGTGTAGCCCGCCAGATGCCCCCAGCGTGAAGTCCTGTGCGCCGTTGACGATGAGGAATATAAGACCGATGAAGGCCAGCGCCGCCCCGCTCATGGAGTAGACGGCGTACTTGACGCCGGCCTTCCGGGCGGTGGTGGACATGGGCTGCATCACCAGCGGCAGCGTGGCCAGTGTCAGCAGCTCATAGAACAGATACATGGTCATCATGTTTCCGGCGAAGGCCACTCCCAGCGTCACACCGAAGGAGACGGTGAAAAACGACCAGAACATGGACAGATGCTTTTCGTGGCTCATGTAGTCGAAGGCGTACAGCATGGTAAAGGGCCACAGGGTAGCGGCCAGCCCCGCAAAGAGCCGGGAGGCGCCGTCCATCCGCAGGGTGAGGGTCAGCTCCTCCGTGAAGCGCAGCAGCTGGAAGCTCTCGCTGCCGCAGCGGAGGATGGAGAGCCACGTCACCGCCGAGGTCAGGCAGATCAGCACCCCATAGAACAGATGGCGGCTGCGGCTGTTGGGGAAGTGGATCAGGTACGAGACAAGCCCGCCCACCAGCGGCAGGAAAATGGGAAGCGTCAGATAAAGTCCGTTCATTTACCCGCACCTCCTTAAAGCACCTGCGCTGCCAGAGACTGGAACAGCGCCGTCAACCGGTCGGGGAACAGACCCAGCACCAGACACACCGCCGCCAGCACCACCAGCGGCAGGGTCATGGCCGGAGGCTCCCGGAGCCGTGGCTCCCCGGCGAAGTCCTCGCCGGGGAAGAAGCCGCTGACGATGGGGAGCAAACAGGTATCCGCCGTCAGCAACGCCGATACCAGCAGCACCGCCGGGATCAGATAGGCCAGAGGGCCGCCGAGTCCGTCCAGTGCCGCCAGAGATGGCCCACTTGCTGACAAACCCCCGAAGGGCGGGATACCCTACCAGCGACAGAGAGACGAACACCAGACACAAAAACGTCACCGGCAGGCGCCGTCCCAGTCCCCGGAAGTCCTCCACGTTCCGCAGCCCCGCCAGATGGATGATGACACCGGCAATGAGGAAGAGGCCAATTTTGGCCCATGCGTGGAAGAATACCTGCAAAAGACCGCCGGTGAGGCCGTCCTCCGTCAACAGGAACAGCGCCGTCAGCACATAGGAGATCTGGGAGATACTGGAGTAGGCCAGACGCTTCTTGAAGTCCCGCTCGCCGTAGGCCAGCATGGAGCCCATGAACACCGTTCCCAGTGCCAGCAGCAGACAGGCTGTCTGGACCCATGTGCCACGCAGCACGGAGGGGCCGGCGATGAAGTACAGTACCGGATGATACCGATGACGCCCGCCTTGGTGATGATGCCCGACAGCAGAGCGCTGGCGGGGGCGGGGCCACCGGGTGGGCTGAGGGGAGCCAGTTGTGCATGGGGAACAGGCCCGCCTTTGTACCGAAACCCAGCACCACGAAGAACACCGCCAGCAGCTCCAGCCCCGTGTGCTGCCCGGCAATGAGGGTGCCGCCTGGGGCGAAGTCCAGAGTGGAGGTATTGGTGTAGAGTACCACGATACCGAACAGCACGAAGAAGGCGCCGCCGATGGAGTAGTAGAGGTACTTCATAGCGCCGGTAACGGCGTCGTGGGTCAGCTCATGGAGCACCAGCGGCATGGAGCAGAGACTGGTGAGCTCGTAAAAGACGTACATCGATACGAAGTCTGCTGACAAAGCCGTCCCCAGCAGCATCCCCTCCGACAGAAAGAGAAACACATAAAACCGTGCCTCGTTTTGGGAGTGGCTCATGTACTCCACGGAGTAGATGAGGGCCAGCAGCCATGCCACCGCCGTCAGGGCGGAGAACACGGCGGCCACGCCGTCCAACTTCATGGCAATGGTCAGGGACTCCGTCAGGTGCCAGATGTTGGTGGCATAGCTGCTGCCGGACACCAGCGTCCAGACCACCAGCGCCGTTTCGATGACCTGCATGGTCAGCAGAAATGTGAGCCGCCCCCGGCGGCTGGGGAAGGGAGCGCTGCCGCCAGACCGGTCAGCAGGGGCAGTGCGATCAAGAGAATCAGCATAGATGGTCACCTGTTCCTTTCCGGTCAGCCGCAGAATAGCCCCATGCCCATGGCGAACAGCTCCGTCACGGCGGCGGAGCCAAGGCCCACGGCCAGATTCATGGCCGCCAGCCCCGCCGTAGGCGGGGGGAGAAGCGTTTGGGACGCTGGGCGTGCTCCGTCTCCTCCGGCACCCAGATCAGCATGGCGGTGTAGAGGAAGTAGAGCACGTTCAGCACCGTGGAGACCCCCAGCGCCAGCCATACCGCCCAGACTCGCCACCCAGCGGTGGCGGCGGCAGCGGTGGCGAAGTACAGCTTGGGATGAATCCGGCGAAAATGGGGATGCCCACCATGGACAGAGCACCTATGGTGAACAGCACGCCGCCGCCGGAGCCCGATGGGCCGCCCCCGCAGGGAGCGGAAATCCTGATGACCGCCGGAGGCCCCTGGCCAGCCCCGCCCCAGAGAGGAACAGCATGGGCTTGGTGACGGCGTGGGGCCACGATCTGCAGCAGTGCTGCCAGCAGGGCGGCCTGCGTCCCCATGCCCAGCCCCATATAGATGTAGCCGATCTGTGCGCCGGAGGAGTAGGCGATCATGGTCCGCAGCCGCCCCGTCTGAATGGCGGAAATGCTGCACACCACCATGCCGCCGATGCCCAGCACCAGCAGCAGGTCCTGAATACCGCTGGCTGCAAAGACCTCGATGCCGATGACCTGATAGATGATCTTGATGAGCAGGAAGATGTACCCCTTGGATACCACACCCGACAGGATACCGGCGGAGGCGGGCGTAGCCCGACCATAGGTGTCGGGCATCCAGAAGTGGAAGGGAAACAGGCCGCTCTTAATGGCAAGTCCGCCCACCATCAGACCGATGGCCACGGTCATGGAGAAGCGGTAGGTGCCGTCGGCCCACAGCAGGGCAATGGACTCCTTCAGCTGCGGGAACAGCAGCTGACCCGTAATGGAGTAGGTGAAGATGACGCCGATGAGGAACAGCCCGGAGCCCACCAGAGAAAAGATCATGTACCGCACGGCGGCCAGCAGGGGCCGTCCGCCGTCACGGGCCGCCAGCAGGCAGCAGGAGGCGATGGTCAGTACCTCAATGAACACGTAGGCGGTGAAGATATCATTGGTGTAGCACAGAGCCAGCAGAGCCACGTGGGCCAGATCGATCATCACCCAGTAAAGCCGCATCCGGTGCTCCGGGATATCCCGGCGGATGCGGGGCATCCCACCCAGCACGCTCATCAGCATCACCGCCGCAAACAGCAGGGCCATGAAGGACTCCAACACCCCCCACGGTGATCTCGTTGCCCCACGGGGCGGGGTAGTGACCCATCATATAGAGTAGCTGGTGCCGTTTACGGCGCAGAACACCAGCAGCGCCGCCTGCATACAGATGCTGGCGCTCAGCAGAAACAACGTCAGACCTCTGGCCCAGCGGTCGTTGGCGGCAAAGGAGATGACAGCACACACCAACGACAGGATGATGGTAAAGAGGGGAAGTTCTGTACGAAGCTCATCGGCGGTCCCTCCTCTTTTTCTTGTGGGAGATCATCATGTAGAGCTTATCCACGTCCAGCGTGCGGTATGTCTTGTAGATCCGCACCGTCAGCGACAGCATCACCGCCGACACGCTGACGGAGACCACAATGCCTGTCAGCACCAGACCGGCGGGAATGGGATTGACGTACCGGCTCATGTCCGTGACGCCGTCCACGATGATGGGAGCGGTGCGCCCGGCGATGTAGCCCCGGTCCGCCAGCAGCAGAAAAATACCGCTGTCCATGATGTCCAGTCCGATGACCTTCTTGATGAGATTCCGGGAGAACAGCAGCATACAAAAGCCGATGACGAACAGCAGCACCGCCACAGCCTCCTCATAGTTAAAGGGGAGATTTTCCAGATGCAGTTTTTACAGCCCCCCTTCGGAAGTACATATAACAGCTATACATGGTGCAGCACACCACCAGCCCTACCGCCACGTTCAGCGGCAGGATCAGGCCACCGGAGAGGATGTTCCCCGGCGTGCCGGGAGAGATGATGGAGTGCAGATGGTTGGCACCGGTGAAGAAGGAGTAGCTCTTGGCCAGACAGTAAAAGCCCAGAGAGCACACCACCACCGCCCGGAGAATGGAGGCCCGGAAGGTGCGGGAGGCGGCCTCATCGCCCCATACCAGCGCATAGATCATCAGCGCCGCCGCCAGCACCGCCCCGCCGGAAAAGCCACCGCCGGGGGAGAGATGGCCGTTGAGCAGGATGTATACGCCGAACAGCAGGATCACCGGGATCAGTCCCCGGCACACCCCGGCCACAATGGGATCGGCAGCGTAGTTCACCACCTCCTTGGGCAGGGGCGGCGCTTTTGGGGGAGAGATTCATGAGGATGGTCACGGCGCACACGGCGGTGAATAGCACAAAGGACTCACCCAGCGTATCGAAGGCACGGTAGTCCAGGATCATACCCGCCACGGTGTTGACGGCCCCGGTCTCCTCCGTACCCTGCTCCACATAGCGCTGGGCCACCTCATTGACGGTGGGTGCATCCGCCGAGCCGTAGCGGGGAGGTTGGCCACCGTCATCAGCATCAGCGCCGCAAACACGGCGCACAGCAGGAAGGCCAGCACATTATAAAGCCGCAGGGAGCGCCGCAGGGAGCGTAGGAAGGTGTCCCGATCCCGCTTGGGCTGATAGGGCTCCACAGCCTCCGGCTGAGGCTCGTCCTTCTCCACATACAGCTGCTGAGTCAGGTCCAGATCGCCCTCCAGCCACTGGTGCAGCAGTTCCTGCTCAGTGGGTCGCTTCGTTTTCTTCATGGGGTTCCTCCTCTCCTTGCGTCTCCTCCACGTCGGCATCCCGGTCGATGCGGTCGATGCGCCGCAGCGTCAGGAAGAACAGAATGCCGGTGATGCCTGCGCCTACGGCGGCCTCGGTCAGGGCCAGATCGGGGCCTCCAGCAGGATCCAAATGACGGACATGATGATGGAGTAGGCCATGTAGATGATGACCGCCATTCGCAGGGGCTTTTTCACCAGCGCCGTGGCCACGGCGCACACCAGCAGACCCGCCAGCAGCAATAGACGGAATACGGTGCTCATGGGGCGCTCACCTCCTCCGTTTCCTCCGGCAGCTCCAGATAGCGGGCCAGATCCTCCTGCCCGGCCCGGTACTCGAATTGCGCCAGCATATGGCTGGACAGGGAGAGGTATACCACTGGATCACCAGCACCAGCACCAGCTTCCACAGAACGGCCCGGAAGCCCACCGCCACCATGACGCCCAGCAGCACCAGCCCCAGCGCCAGCGTGTCGGCGATGGCGGCGGCATGGAGCCGGTTCAGGGCATAGTCAAAGCGGAACAGGCCCAGCAGCGCCGTAAGCAGGGCGAAAAGCCCCCCACCACGCACAGGGCGGTCACGCCGAAGCGGATCCATTCACCGATCATGGGACGCCTCCTCCTTTTTCCGCTGATTGCGCTGATAGAGATTGATGTAAATGCGGCAGAGCATCATCACGGCGATAAACGACAGCACCACATAGATCAGGGCGATGTCCGCCAGATAATCCTCTCCCAACAGGAAGGTCAACACCACGATGACCATCACCACGATGGTGCCGACGAGGTTGATGCCGATGATGCGGTCCACCGTCAGCCTGGCCCGGATGATATACACCAGCGCCGCAAGAATGCCCACAGCCAGCACCACCAGAGCGCCCCAGAACAGATAGCTATAGCACTGCTCGATCAGATCCATCACTTGCTGCCCTCCAGCTTCTTCAGAATACGGACCAGATTCCAGTCCGGGATGGCCTCACCGCCGTCCTTATCCAGACACAGTACCAGAAATTCCTCCTCGTGCTGCCGGATGGTGACGGTGCCGGGAGTCAGGGTGATGGAGTTGGACAGCAGCACACGGAGCTGGCCTCCTCCAGCGGCACCTGCAGCCGCACCACGGCAGGGCGGTAGGCAGCCTTGGGGGAGAGAATGACCTTCATGGTCTGCACATTGGCCTTCACGATCTCCCATACCAGCGTCGCGCCGTATTGAGATACCGCCCCAGCCGCCGCAGTACCCGCCGCTCGTTCCGGGGATGATACCCCAGCACGGCGACGCAGAAGGCATATACAAGCCCCGTTACGACGATACCGAACAGGCAGATCTCCAGCGTCACCCGCCCGTTGAAAATAAGCCACAGCAGAAACAGAAACACACACATCAGCATGGGCAGTCACATCCTTTTTCAGGGGCGGGCTGTTCCGTACCCATCCCTGATAATTTACATAAAACGTCCAAAGTTGCACGCAAAATTTATTTTACCATGGTTGGAAAGCACAAGTCAATAAAAAATGGTTTCACAATGCGAAAAAATGAAGGAAAGCCGCCGGGAAACCCGGAAAGTCCCAGTCCGCAGCATAGGAAATCGTGCCGGTTTTGGCATATTTCCACCGCCGGAAGGCACCCCTTGCGCCGGAGGGCGTCTCCTGTTATAATGCGGTGAAGAACAGGAGGTGCGTTCATGGCGCTATACACAATAAAAGGCCATCATGCGGGCCTTTGGGAGATGCTGGAGGAGATGCCCTTCGACAAGATCACCGTGACGGCCCTTGTAAAGCGGTGCGATATCAGCTCCAACACCTTTTATTATCACTACCGGGACATCTATGATCTGTTGGATGCGTGGTTCCATCTGGAGTTGGGCCGCTTCACCGGAGAGGGTACCGACTGGCATACGTCCACCAAAGGCCGTCATGCGGGAGTGTCAGGCCCATCCCGCCAAGATCTACCATGTGTTCAACGCCCTGTCACGGGACCGGATGGAGCAGTATGTGTTCTCCCTGACGGACGACACCTTTTCCGGCTGGTGCAGCAGCGGACGGAGAACAGCGGCCTGCCGCAGGAGCGGGTGGAGGAGATCGCCGCCTTCTGTCGCTATGCCTATGTGGGCTTTTTCCTGCAATTCCTGTGGAACCGTATGGAGGCGGACATCGACCGCAGCGTGGACCGGCTGGGGAGCTGATGACCGCCTTTGTCCGCAGCGCCATGGCGGAGCCGTCGAACTGAATTTTCGGATAAACCGGCAGAAATGTCCCCAATAGGACGCTTCTGCCGCCGTCTATGAGGGCGGCATCCGCGGCTATCATGTGGCGCAGGAGACGGCCAAAAAATACGACATCAACGTCCCCTGGCTCATCCTGATGGACCCGACCTCCGCCTGCAACATGCACTGCACCGGCTGCTGGGCGGCGGAGCACCAAAACTGAAGCCCATGAACGAGAGGCCCACGGCATCGCCGTGGGCCTCCCCTGTCCGGAGATAAAAGACAAATTGTAACCATTTTGTGCATGTTTTGTAATTGTAATTCCGTGGGGATAGACCATAATAAAAATACAGTTTCACGCAGCTTACGGGACAGCCTGCAGAGTGATCTGCGGGCTGTCTTTCTGGATAGACAGCATCGGTCGTTCAATACCATAGGAGAATCGCATGGGCTTTAACACACTACCCTTTATTTTCATCTTTCTGCCGGTGTTTCTGGCAGTATATTACCTGATGCCGGAGCGACTGCGAAACGGCGTTCTGGCATTAGGGAGTCTTGTCTTTTACCTGCTCGGTACATGGAAGCGGCCGTGGTGTCTGGCGCTGCTGCTGGGGCTCATGGCTCTGACGTGGCTCTCCGGCCGGAAGCTGGCGGGAGCAAAGCCCCTGCTGGTGGGGAACCTGCTGGTGCTGGGCCTGTGCCTTTCGGCTTCAAATATGCCGGCCTGCTGGGCAGTGGCATCGCCCTGCCGCTGGGCCTGAGCTTTTACTCCTTCCAGATGGCCGCCTACGTCATCGACGTGTACCGTGGCCGCATGGAGCCGGAGGAGTGTCCGGTGTCCTACGCCGCAGAGATCCTGATGTTCCCCAAGCTCCTCTCCGGCCCTCTCATGGACCCGGCGGATCTGAAGGAGCAGATGTACCGCCGCACCTGCACCCTGCGGGAGTTGGATGCGGGCCTGCGGGACTTCATCATCGGGCTTGCCATGAAGGTGCTGCTGGCCAACCAGATCGGCGGCCTGTGGCGTCAGGTCAAGACCATCGGCTTCGAGAGCGTCTCTACCCCTATGGCGTGGCTGGGCCTTGTGGCCTACTCCCTGCAGCTGTATCTGGACTTCTGCGGCTATTCGTGGATGGCCATCGGCGTGGGGAGATGCTGGGTTTCCGGCTGCCCCGGAACTTTGAGCACCCCTATGCCGCCCGCTCCATGCGGGACTTCTGGCGCCGCTGGCACATCAGTCTCAGCTCTTGGTTCCGGGACTATGTGTATATCCCGCTGGGCGGCAGCAAAAAGGGGAGGGCCGTACCTACCTGAACCTGCTGGTGGTGTGGCTGTTTACGGGCCTGTGGCACGGCAGTACGCTGAACTTCCTGCTGTGGGGACTGTTTCCTCTTTGCCCTCATCTCTCTGGAACGTCTGGGCTGGGGCAAGGTGCTCCGGCGCAGTCAGGTGATCTCCGGCTCTATATGCTTCTGGTGATCCCCTAAGTTGGATGCTCTTCGCCATCCCTCCCCTGAAGGACATCGGCAGCTATATCGGGCGGCTCTTTGCCTTCTCCGGCGGCACGGCGGTCCATGCACAGGACTTTCTGGTCTACGGACGGCAGTACGCCGTGGTGTTGGTCATCGGTCTGCTGGTGTCCACGCCCTTTCCGGAGAAGCTCTGGCGCCGCATCCGCACCTCCCCGCTGGGAACGGTGCTCCTGCTGGTGCTGTTCTGGGTATGCGTTTACTGTATGGCGGTGGCCACCAACGACCCCTTTATGTATTTTAGCTTTTGAGGACGAGCAGCCATGAAGAGATTAGAACCAAAACAGAGAGGACTGGCCGTGCTGGCCATCCTGCTGGTGGCCACCTCCCTGGCAGCCACCGTAACGGGCCTTGTGCTGAAGGCCCAGCTGCAAAAGTATGTAGGAGGCTGGGAGGACCGTCTGGCCATCGCCGTGCCATTCATGCTGCTGCATGACAACACGGACCTCCGCCGCATGGAGCAGGCCAAGCAGCGTAGTCAAGATGAGCCAAAGCAGCCGGAGCAGCCCGTCGAACCGGAAAAGCCTGCCGAGCCGGAGCAACCCACCCAGCCGGAGAAACCGCAGGTGCCGGGGGTGCCAACGGAGCTTCCCGACGTGGTGCCGGGGGCCAAATACGGCGAGGACGAGAGCTTTTTCGACGATGCCCTGTTCATCGGAGATTCCCGCATGGTCAGCTCCGCCTACTATGCAAGGCTTGGCAAGGCGGATTACTTCACAGACGTTGGCATGAATGTTTTCAGATGTTCTCCGTTACCGCCTCGGACGATAACTTCGATGCCACGGACCTGACGACCCTGCTGCAAAAACCGTACCTATAAGAAGATCTTCATCATGCTGGGCATCAACGAGTGTGGCTACCCCATGAGCAGCCTGCTGAGCGCCTATCAGGAGGACATCGACACCTTGAAAAGTCTCCAGCCGGATGCCACCATCTACCTGCTGAAGGTCTACGGCGTGTCCCGCTCTGTGGCAGAGAGCGCCAGCTACTTCAGCCCCCCAGCGCCTACAGGAGGTCAACGACGGCATCGCCGGTCTGGCCGACGGCAAGAAGGTTCGCTGTCTGGATGCTTCCCACCTCTACTGCGATGACGAGGGCTACATGAAGGAGGAGTACACCAGCGACGGCATCCATCCCTACGCCAAGGATGCAGCGCTTTTTGCCCAGTGGCTGTGCCAGCAGATCAGCGGCGGCCGGTAGGCCTTTACAGATCACTGGATGTGGTATCCTGTGTAAGAACACAAAAGGAAGGGGGGGACGGCAAATGTCGGGACTCTATGACCGGGTGCAGCGCAGCCCCCGGCAAAAACCTTCCCGTGGTGGGCGGTCATTCTGGCGATTACTCTGGTAGTGCTGACCTGCATCGGCCTGTTCATCAGCCGGCCCCAGCACATCATGAACCGCTACGAGGCCTGCATGGACGCCGTCTCCGCCAGCACCATCTATGCCAAGCGCCACCGGGGCGTCCGGGCGCTGGTGGACGGACAGGAGCTGCGCCTGCGGGAGAGTAACGCCCGCTCCATATACAGCAGTCTGGCCGCTTTGGGCGTGGGTCACTTCACCGACCGGCTGCCGGAGGGGAGCCGGATGCCACCCTCTATTACAGCGACACCTCGGTGATGCGCCTGTGGCGCTATCCCTTGGCCCACAGCAGCTCCGGCCGTTGGGAGGGTGTGTTCATTTCCCTTTGTATCGCTGGATGGCACCACCTACTCCTACTACACCGACCGAACGGACTGGCAGAGACTCTCTTGGCCCCTGAAGGCAGAGAGCAACGACCCGTGGGAAGAATAAATATCGACGCTAAAAGGCGGCGTGTCACCGGACACACCGCCTTTTTTACAGCTCCCTGCTTGATGGAGCGTATGGCATTTTTCTCCAACCGGCTCACCTGCGCCTGCGAGATGCCGATCTCGGAGGACACCTCCATCTGGGTCTTGCCCTGACAGAACCGCAGGGCCAGAATGTTCCGCTCACGGGGCTGCAAGTGGGAGATGGCGTCCTTCAGCGCCAGCTGCTGCAGCCAGCCCTCATCGCTGCTGTGGTCGTCCCGGATCTGATCCATGACGCACATGGCGTCCCCGCCGTCGGCGTACACCGGCTCATACAGAGACACCGGGGCCGACATGGCGTCCATGGCGAACACCACCTCCCTCACGGGGCAGCTCCAGCTCCTGGGCGATTTGCTCCACCGTGGGCTCCCGCTGCTGCTGGCGCAGGAGCCGCTCGCTCGGGCCTGCAGGACCTTATAGGCAGTGTCCGCATACTCCGGCTGACCCGGATGGGGCTGTTGTCCGGAGATAGCGGCGGATCTCCCCGATGATCATGGGCACGCCATAGGTGGAGAAGCGCACGTCCAGACGGATGTTGAAGTTGTCAATGGCCTTGATGAGGCCGATGCACCCCACCTGGAACAGGTCGTCCGCGTTCTCCCCCCGGCTGCTGAACTGCTGATCACCGACAGCACCAGCCGGAGATTGCCCCGGATCACCGCTCACGGGCCGCCATATCCCCCTGGTGCGCCGGAGAAGCTCCATCATCTCGTCGTTTTCAGGATCTCCAGCCGGGCTGTATTGATCCCGCAGATTTCCACCTTCCCCTGCATACGCCGCCTCCACCACTTGGATGATGACAGTATTTCCCGCAGATGTGACAAAATCCCGCACATTCGACGGAGAATGGAGAAAGCCTCTTGTCAAAAAGGGGGCTTTCGTCAACGGGGCGGAAGCGGGAAACTCGGAAGGGGTGTCCTGCACGATAATAATCACCATTTTTAGAACTTTTTGAAGTTCTTGCAGCGTGTCGTCACGCTGAGTCCCCAGCTGTCAGATACAGCTGAGGGACTTTGGTAAACTATTTCGCCCTTACACCATGCGGCAGGACTCCACCTCGCCGCAGTCATCCCGGGAACCTACTGTGGTCGTACTCGATGCCGTTGCGGTCATAGTAGTTCTTGATGGCGGATTGATGGACTCCTCCGCCAGCGGAACAGTGCAGACCACCCAGCGCCTCCACCAATATCCTGCCGGTTGGTGACGGCCAGCGCCTCATCGATGGTCTTCCCTTGATCATCTCCGTAGCCATGGAGGAGGAGGCAATGGCGCTGCCGCAGCCAAAGGTCTCGAATTTCACATCCTGATCACGCCTGTCCTTGATTTTCAGGTACATCTTCATAATGTCGCCGCACTTGGCGTTGCCCACTTCACCCACGCCGTCGGCCTGGGGGATCTCGCCCACATTCCTCGGGTGCATGAAATGGTCCATTACAGTGTCGTATACAAGTGCCATGATAGTACTCCTTTCATTAAATCAGCTTACAGCATGAATTGCTTCTTACCGGATTCCAGATCCTTCCATACCGGGGACATGGACCGCAGATACGCCACCACACGGGGAACCTCCCGCAGGATGTGGTCGATCTCCCACGGTGGTTCCACTCGCTGAGACTCAGCCGCAGGGAGCCATGGGCCACCTCATGGGGGCCCGATGGCCAACAGCACATGGCTCGGGTCAAGCGAGCCGGACGTACACGCGGAGCCGGAGGAAGCGCAGATGCCCTTCTCGTCGAGCAGCAGAAGAAGGCTTTCGCCCTCAATGCCCTCAAAGCAGAAGCTCACGTTGCCGGGCAGACGTTCACAGGGTCGCCGTTGAGCGCGCTGTGCGGGATCTTGGAAAGTCCGGCAATAAGCGGTCGCGCAGGGCGTGACCTTGGCGTTTTCATCCAATGTGCGCGCAGGCATCCTCCAACGCTGCGGCCATGCCCATGATGCCGGGGACGTTCTCCGTACCGGCTCGCTTGCCCCGCTCCTGTGCGCCGCCCTCGATGAGACTCGTGAGGGGTACGCCCTGCCGGACATACAGCAGCACCTACGCCCGCTTGGGGCCGTGGAACTTGTGGCGGAGAGACAGCATATCGATGTGCTGGGCCTTGACGTCAATGGGCACATGCCCCGCCGCCTGTACGGCGTCGGTGTGGAACAGCACGCCCGCCTCGCGGCATACGGCGCCGATCTCCTCGATGGGAGGATGCTGCCGATCTCGTTGTTGGCGTACATCACCGTTACCAGACAGGTATCCGGCCGGATGGCCTCCTTCACCTGCTGGGCGGTAACGGTGCCGGTGGGGCCCACCGGCAGCAGCGTCACCTCGAAGCCCTGCTTCTCCAGACGCTTCAGGGAGTGGAGGACGGCGTGGTGCTCAAAGGCGGTGGAGATGATGTGCTTCTTGCCCTTCAGCCGGCCCAACTCGAAGCAGACAGCAGAGCCTGATTGTCGGCCTCACTGCCGCCGGAGGTGAAAAAGGATCTCACGGGGCTTGCAGTTCAGGCACCGGGCCATGGCCCACGGGGCTCTGCAGCAGCTCGGCGGCGTGCTGGCCCACACTGTGCAGGCAGGCTGGAGGGATTTCCGTAGTTGTCCTCCAGCGCCGGCAGCATGGCGGCCAGTGCCACAGGACTCATCTTGGTGGTAGCGGCATTATCTGCGTATATCATAGGGATTCCTCCTGAAAAAGATTTACCTACCATTTTGGTATGTTAGTAGTATAGCAGGATTAACCTACCAAGTCAAGGGGGGTATTGAAAATTTTGGGAGAAAAAGCCCTCTCCGCCGGTGCGCTTGCATCTCACCCTGCTTTGTGATACACTGAAGCACATATATAGATTCAGGAGATAACGCATATGACCGACTACCTTCACATACAGCTGCCGCCGGATCAGATCCGGGGCATCAGCAGCATCGGTCTGGCCCATGGGGGACGCCGTGTATGAGCTGCTGGTGCGGACATGGCTCTGCGCCCACGGCAAAGCCACCGGCAAGGGCCTGCACCGGGCCACGGTGGCGCTGGTGTGCGCCCCAAGCAGGCGGGCTGGCCCAGGGCGCATCCTGCCCCTGCTGACAGAGGAGGAGCAGGCGGTGTTCCGCCGGGGCCGCAACGCTAACGTCCACTCCATTCCCACCCATGCCAGCCGTGCGCAGTACCAACAGGCCACGGCGCTGGAAGCGCTGCTGGGCTGGCTGCACCTCAGCGGCCGCCACGACCGGGTGGAGCAGCTGTTCGCTGTGATGATGGAGGAGGAATAATATGCCGCTGGACGCCATTTGTATGCAGGCCGTGGTCGTGAGACCGCCGCCCAGATAGAATACCCGCATTGAGAAGATCCAGCAGCCGGCACGGGATCAGGTGATCCTGCTGCTGCGGGGCGGACGGCGGCTCCTGCTCAACGCCGGAGCCAGCCAGCCCCGGCTGCATCTGACATGGCAGCTGCGGGATAATCCCGCCCAGCCCCCATGTTCTGTATGCTGCTGCGGAAGCATCTGGCCGGGGACGGCTGCTGCGTCTGGAGCAGGAGCCGCTGGGCGTGTGGAGACACTGACCATCCGGGCGGTGGACGAGCTGGGGGAGCAGAGCGACTACCGCCTGATCCTGGAGGCCATGCCCCGCCACGCCAACCTCATTCTGGTGGATCGGGAGGGCCGCATCGTGGACTGCCTGCGCCGGGTGGACTTCGAGATGTCCCAGCAGCGTCAGGTGCTGCCGGGCTCTACTACCGCCTGCCGCCCCGTCAGGACAAGTGCGACCCGCTGACGACGGAGGAGGATGCCTTCCGCCGCCTGCTGGCCCGGCGCCCGGAGGACAGTCCGCTGGACCGCTGGCTCATGGACACCTTCACCGCCATTCCGCCCCTGCTGGCACGGGAGTTGGTCTGCCGCACCTGCGGCGAGACGGACGCCCGCAGCACCGACCCCGACACCCTGTGGCAGACCTTCCACACATGGCAGCAGCAGGTGCAGGAGGGCCGCTTTCTCCCGCAGCTGCTGGAGCGTGAGGGCCGACCGGCGGACTTTTCCTATTTCCCGTGACCCAGTACGGACCCTCGGTCACCTGCCGCACCTACGACACCTTCGCCCAACTGCTGGATGACTTCTATCAGGGCCGGGAGCAGGCGGACCGTGTCCGCCAGAAGGGGCAGGATCTGATGAAGGCCGCCACCGCCGCACGGGATCGTGTCCGCCGGAAGCTGGCCCTTCAGGAGAAGGAGTACGCCGCCGCACGGGACCGGGAGTCTCTGCGGCTGTCCGGTGAGCTCATCACCGCCAACCTCTACCGCATGGAGCGGGGCATGACCTGCCTGGACGGCGGAGAACTACTACGAGGAGGGCTGCCCCCCAGCTGGATATCCGTCTGGATCCGCTGCTGACGCCTCAGCAGAACGCCGCCCGCTACTTCAAGCAGTATGCCAAGGCCAAGACGGCGGAGCGCATCCTGACGGAGCAGCTGGAAAAGGGCCGGCAGGAGCTCTCCTATCTGGAGAGCGTGGTGCAGGAGCTGCAGCAGGCGGAGCTGGAGCAGGACTTCAACGACATCCGTACCGAGCTGACGGAGGGCGGCTACCTTCGGGGCCGGGGCAAAAAGCAGCCCGGCTTCCAGCGGGCCTCCCGCCCACGGAGTTCCGCTCACAGCGGGCCTGCGGATTCTGGTGGGCCGCAGCAACCGCCAGAACGACAGGCTGACGTGCAAGGACGCCGACCGCCGGGATATCTGGTTCCACACACAAAAGATCCACGGCTCCCATGTGATCCTCTGCACCGGCGGCACAGAGCCGGACCACCGGAGCATTGAGGAGGCCGTAACCTCAAACTGCCCTGTTCAATTTTCTTATGAAGCATCTATATTTTGCAGCCGAGGATCATTCATGGGCAGCGTCAAAACCAAAATAAAGCCAGGGAAAGAGCAAAATTGGAACGGAAAGCAGCTGCGCTGGGCGCTGCGGATAGCTACTGGCGGTGGCGCTTCCTCCGGCTCTTGAGCTTTTTTCCTCCTCCACGCTGGAGGGACTCGCTACGCCGTGGCCATCATCGTGCAACGATTCATCGCCACTCATGTGTTGAATAGCGATCGGCGTGGCCGTCACCGCCGCAAACTGGCCTTCACTTTCAGCGGCGGCCTGAAGAAGGCCGGGAGATACCATCATCACGAAAACCCGTCAGATTCGTCAACTGCAACGACGTGGTGGGCGACATCTGCAGCTTTGTCATCGGCGGCTCCGGCTGTAAATGGTGAGCTGCAGAGACCTGAGCACCTCATCTCGTATCATATCGTATTGGCAGTCTCGAACATCGGCGGCAGGAAACAGTGGCCATCAACATAAACGTGGGCACTGGTGATATTGCATACCCACCATGCTTTACCAGGTGACCAGACGATCAACATTTGGAACAGTCCATCGATGTGAAACTGAATGATGAACAGGCACTGCTGTGCCGTGAAACTGCTGCACCTTTTACTGCTGGAACAGGTGGGACAGGCGATACAATGGAGCGTGGTGCAGGGTGACGTTGGTATCAAAGATTGTTAGGCGCGGACATCTGTTCCAAATCACAGGCCCTCACCAGACAGAGCAGGAACTGTTTGGCACCTATCAACTGAAGGCGACTCTCAGTTCTAGTGAGCTTCTCGGCCCGCCTCCCGCTCATGTCATGTTTCTTTTGAGGCCCCAGACATCGCTATCAGTGCTGGCACTGATAAGTGACAGACCTTGGGCAGGCCTGAGTTTAGAAAGGTTGACATGAACTCACGAACTATAGTCTGGGTGTCTCATCATTAACGTGAGCCGATAATCAGGGATTCTTGGGCAGGAAGTATTCGTCGGCAGTGAAAAATTCCCTGCACTGCTTCCAGCATGGGCAGGGCCGGTGGACAGCCACAGGCCGGTCTTTTACGGGGCAGAAAGATCTGCTATCAGTGCTGCTTCCTTTCGTGGAAGGCTGAGCCCCGCCAGAGGCGGATCCCGGCCAGTTCCACGGCATCGGACCTTTAGATGTCATGCAACAACATTACCACCAGATTTTCTCATGGTGAGACCTGACGACAACAGCAGGGAGGGCTTGCCCATCACTGACTGCACCATGTTGGACAATTTTGAGACTGACAAAAGTACCTCAAGGAACCTCACCCGGCCGCTTGACGTACAGGTACCAGTGCAATGCAGGCATGGCCACTTGTGCCAGTGCTGGCACTCAGCTTTCTGCAGCGTGGCTGTGATATGCCTCAGCAGAGGGTGGATGAACAGACGGCAGTTACCACAGCTGCTGACATGGACATGAAGATTATTCTGCCAGCACATGACTGGACTGCAGGGAGGAATAACTATGGCAGGGAGGGACTATCAAGGGAGGACCACGATGAGGCCATCATGCCACCTGCCAGGACGGATATCACCTCCCACCCTCAGCATAAACGACACAATCCGCCATAGATCCTGGCTGGCTGAGTGCTCTCAGGTGCTGAAACTCAACACCATCACAGGCTTTGATGGCTTTGAAGCACCTGCTTCAGTGCTGGAGGACTGTGGAGACCAAGCGCATTCGACCAACAGGTGCTGCTGTCATGGCTGGCGGGCATAGCCCGGCAGCTGGTGCTGGCCTGAGCGACCGCTTTATCACAGGGCAGTGTAGCGGGCGTCGCGGAGTTTGGACGCCAGAAGGCCTGGGCGACCAGACCAGCGGGTGAATGGCCATGGTGCTTATGGTCATGTACTGGGCGGATTGGAAGCTGAAAATTGCGGACCTTCATCTTCAAATAAGATCCTGGCGTAACCTCACCAGGGGCTTTACGGACTGTATGCTGCAAAACGGCGCCCGGAGGTCTATTCCATGGATGACTACCAGCTGGACTGGAAGCCGCAGCGCTTCAGCCAGCGGTGCGGGCGCAACGCCCAATGTCTGACCAGGGCAGATACGATCCGCTGGACTTTGCCCATGTGGTATGCTACAACCGGCTGAATCTTGGCTATTTGACCATAACGGCTTGAGGTGGGTGTCGCCGCCTCAAATGAGCCTGGTTGAGGCCATGCAGGAAGGTGGGTAAGGCGTGGTGGGGACTCACCAGGAGGTGCTGGGCGCCTGCATTATGCCAAGGAGCCACTACAGTGCTGGAATCACCTGTTCTCCATCCGTGGACGGAACATCTTGGCTGTTGAAAAGTTACGATGGGCAGGACGACAGCACGCTGGTGGCAGATGCTGATCAACAGACTGAGAGAGGAGTAGATGAAAAAAGTCTCTCAGGGATATGAGCTTGGTGTGCAGGAGGCCAAAAAGCTGGATGCCTGCATTTTCAGACGGTGGTGCCTGCCCTTTAGCTGAGGGAGGGCTATGGTGCCAGGCAGTTGCAGATGCCACTGCATCGCTGGGATCGCTCAGGACCTGCCCTCCGCCTTCGGCGGCGACAGCACCATTCTGCATCTAGCGGACAGGGTGGCACTAAACGTCGGTGATCAGGAAGCCTCAGTTCATGTGGGCTGGAATTCGAGACGGAAGCGCGGACTGCAGGATCTGGCAGGACTGGGCTTCGACGTGGAGTCCCAGATGATGCTGGACGTGTCCGTCTCAGGGGCGGAAGGAATAATGTCTCGCTAACATCATCTCAACGACATAAATCATCTCAAGACCGGCCACCAAGAAAGGTTTGAGGCTGATATCTTTGAAGGAGGCCAGCTCCTGCAGGTCGGCGGCGACGGCGTTATCGCCTTTTACCCGCGGATCACCAGCTACTCCATGGCCGCCATTATCCGATGGGCCAACGGCCTTTGGGAACCTGCTGCTGACCCCCATCTGCCCCCCCACCCACCTTGCCCAGCAGCTACGTTCTCTCACCGGGCACGTCATCGCCGTGGAGGCCCCGGACGCCAACCGCAAGTTCGTCTATCTGTCCGTGGACGGCGGCAAGGCGTTTCTCTCTGAAAAACAACGATCAGGTGCGTGTCAGCACCTCCAAATATACCACCAAGCTGGTGCGGCTGTCCAAGAAGAGCTTCTGCGAGATTCTGGATAAGAAAATGGAAGGGAGGTCATAAAAGGAAAATCAGCGTCGGGCAGCTGCTGCAGATCATTGCCGAGGAGGCGGTGGAGACACAGAACAATTGGAACGGCTTCAGGGAGAGATCCGCAGCACTCGGCCACCATTTCACGGGACATCAAGGAGCTGCATCATCTGGAGCCAGGGCCTGCCATCGCTATGCCGCCATCGGACGAAGCTGAACTTCCGCACCATTCCGGGAGGGTGTCCTCAGCGTGGACTACGCCCAGAATCTGGTGGTCATCAAGACCATGCCGGGTTCATTAACGGCGCGCGCTGGACGGTATGGGAGGTTCCCTATCTGGTGACCTGGCGGGGGACGACACCGTTCTGTTGGTGCTGCGTGATAGTCGCCGCAGCGGCGGAGTCGGCTTGACGAGATCATGATGCTGCTGAAACAGCGTATTTGAGGATTTAGATGGAATTGCTCCATATCGAAAATATCGCCATCATCGACCGGGCGGATATCACCTTTGAGCCGGGCTTCAACGCCCTCACCGGCGAGACCGGCGCCGGTAAATCCATCGTCATTGACTCGCTGGAGTTGCCGTGTTGGGTCAGCGCACCTCCTGCACCCGATCCGGGCAATTGGGCCGACAAGGCCTACGTCAGCGTTGCTTCACCGGCATCCCGCCGGAGGTAGGGGAGGACTTGGGCATCAACATGGGATGAGGAGCCGTTGCTGCAGCGGGAGATCTACGCCGACGGCAAAAACGTTCGCCGGGTGGGCAGCTGCCCGTCACGGCGAGACGCAGTGGTGCACCTGGGGCGCCGCCTGCTGAACATCCACGGTCGTTACGACGGCCAGCAGCTGCTGGACGAGGAGCAGCACCTGCTGTATCTGGACAGCTTCGGCCGCACCGAGCCGCTGCTGACCGCCTATCGGGAGAAATACGCCAAGCTGACGGATATCTGTCGCCAGATGCACGCCCTGCAAATGGACGAGAGGCGGAGAAGGCCCGCCGCATGGATACCCTGCGCTACCAGATCCAGGAGCTTCAGCGGGCCAAGCTGAGGCCCGGCGAGGAGGAGGAGCGACCTCCGCCGCAACCTGCTGCGCAACGGCGAAAATTTCATGTCCGCCGTCTCCCGAGGCAGACTTCTGCCTCAGCGGCGACGACAGCACCAGCGGCGCACTGGCCCTGCTGCGGCAGGCCCAGAGCGCTCTGGAGCCCATCCGCCGTCTGGACAACAGGCTTCGAGGAGCTGTACCAGCGGCTGAGGCAGTGTACAGCGAGGTTTACGATCTGGCCTACACCGTGCAGGACAAGCGGGACGCCTTCGACTTCTCCGCAGGAGCTGGATGAGGTGGAGGGCCGTCTGGATCGCTGTACCGGCTGAAAAGAAGTATGGCCCGGATGTAGAGAGAGTATGCTGGCCTATCTGGACCGCAGCACCAAGGAGCTGGACGCCATCGAGGACGCCGAGCGACACCCTGCTGCACCTGCAGCTGGAGAAGAAGGCCCTGTCTGCTGCCAGTCTGCGGCGGAGGAGTTTCCAAGGCCCGCCATCAGGCGGCCGAGCGGGCTGGAGGAGCAGATCCTCACGGAGCTGCCCAACTGGATATGGGCCGCATCCGCTTCGCCATCGACTTCCAGCCCCGCCCCTGTCGGAGTCCGGTATGGACGCCGTGCGCTTCCTTATGTCTGCCAACGTGGGCGAGGCTGCGCCCCATCAGAAGATCGCCTCCGGCGGTGAGCTGGCCCGCATCATGCTGGCCATGAAGAACGTTCTGTCGGGCAGGACCGGGTAGGCACCATGGTCTTTGACGAGGTGGATACCGGCGTCTCGGCCGGGCCGCTCAGAAGGTGGCGGAGAAGATGGCCCGCATCAGCCGCACCAAGCAGGTGCTGTGCGTCACCCATCTGCCCCAGCTGGCCGCCATGGCCGATACCCATTTCTCCGTGGAGAAGGGTGTCACCGACGGCCACCTTTACCCATGTGCGGCGGTGGATCGGGCCCAGCGGCGGCAGGAGCTGGCCCGCCTCACCGGCGGCGCCCATCACTCCCCACCATGCTGGAGGGGGCGGAGGAGCTGCTGTCTGCGGCGGAGGATTTCAAAGCGCACGCTGGAATAGGGCTTGACAAACCCGCCGATACCCTATGAAATGTCTCACAAACTACAAAAGCTACTGCAAGGAGGGGAACAAGTAGCAGCGCCTGCACCTGCAAAGAGAGCCTCTGTCCGGTGAACAGAGGAGGAGGCCGCTGCGAATACATCCCGGAGCAGCGTCCCAACGCCCTTCAGGGCCAGTAGGCACGGTCGGGTCCGCCGTTAAGCAGCGGCGGATGTGATGGCGACTCACATGAGGCCGCCTTCCGTAGGGAGCGGCGAAGCTGAGGTGGTACAGCGATGATACATCGCCCTCTGTCTGCGGACAGGGGGCGTTTTCTTTTCCCCTGCGCCCGGATCACATCCTGGCCATGAGAAAAGGAGAAAGGAAAGAACAACTATGGGAATTTATGAAGAACTGGTGGCCCGTGGCCTGATCGCACAGGTCACCAACGAGGAAAGATCCGTGAAATGATCAACAACGGCAAGGCTACCTTTACATCGGCTTTGACTGCACGGCGGACTTTCTGACGGCGGGTCATTTCATGACCCTGACCCTGATGAAGCGCCTGCAGATGGCGGCAACAAGCCCATCGCCCTCATCGGCGGCGGCACCACCATGATCGGAGACCCTCCGGCCGCACCGATATGCGGAAGATGCTCACCAGCGAAGATATCGACCACAACGCCGCCTGTTTCAAACGGCAGATGGAACGGTTTATCGAGTTCGGCGAGGACAAGGCCGTGATGCTCTTTCAACGCCGATTGGCTTGAAGCTCAATATGTGGAGCTGCTGCGAAGTGGGCGCCTGCTTCTCCGTGAACAATATGCTGCGGGCCGAGTGCTACAAGCAGCATGGAAAAGGGTCTGAGCTTCCTGGAGTTCAACTACATGATTATGCAGTCCTATGATTTCTATCATATGTATAAGCATTACCGGCTGCAATATGCAGTGCGGCGGCAACGATCAGTGGTCCAATATGCTGGGCGGAACGGAGCTGATCCGCAGAAAGCTGGGGAAGGACGCCCACTGCCTGACCATTACTCTTCTGACCGACTCTCAGGGCAATAAAATGGGGAAGACGGCCGGCAACGCCGTCTGGCTGGATCCCAACAAGACCAGTCCTTCGAGTTCTATCAGTACTGGCGCAACGTGGGCGGATGCCGATGTGCTCAAGTGCATCCGGATGCTGACCTTCCTTGGAGCAGATCGCGAGATGGCCGGCTGGGAGGGTGCAAAAGCTCAACCGAGGCCAAGGACATTCTGGCCTATGAGCTGACGAAGCTGGTCCACGGCGACGAGGAGGCCGACAAGGCGACAGGCCTCCAAGGCCCCTGTTCTCCGGTGCCGGCGACGCCGCCCATATGCCCACCACGGAGCTGAGCAACGATGATCTGGGCGGCGGCCGGATCAACATTCTGAACCTGATGGTCCGCTGCGGCCTGTGTGCCAGCAAGGGCGAGGCCCGCCGTCTGGTGCAACAGGGCGGCGTCAGCGTCAACGACCGGAAGGTGGAATCCATTGACGAGACCTTGGGCTGTGAGCAGTTCACCGGCGAGGGCGTCATCATCCGCAGGGTAAGAAGGTGTTCCACAGGGTCGTGTACTGGTCTGATCTCCCAGAGAGCGAAATACCGTAAACCGGGGGCCAGCGTCCTGAAAGACGCGGTCCTGCCGCTGCTGAAGGGCGGCAATGTGCGCCATCCACAAAAAGCGGGGAACCATAAAGGAAATGCCCTCACCTCCGGAAGCGGGAAAGGCAAGACTTTAAGAAAGCCCGGCATTTCGACGGTCATACCTAACAAGACTCCGACCCTTTTTGGATCGGAGTCTTGACCATTTTCACAATTTCCTTCTCACTATGGAATTTCCGCATGACTTGTGATATAATCCTCGGGAGAACAAGGAGAGTGAGGAGCATGAAGCGGCAAGTGGCAAGGTGAATCTGACGCTGGATGTGGGGGCCCGGAACGCCCCGACGGCTATCACGAGGTAGTCTCGGTGATGCAGAGCGTGGCGCTGTACGATACGGTGACGATGGAGGCGGCACGGGGAGGGCATCTCCTGACCTGCGACGATGGCTGATCACCGACAGGGCAATCTGGCGTGGCGGGCGGCGGAGATTCTTTTCGCACACAGGCGTGGCCTGCGATGGCGCCGGAAAATTATCCCCTCTCAGGCGGGGTTGTTTGGCAGCAGCAACAGCCTTGCCGCTGTGCTAAATAATACCGGGCTTCAATACATGAACTGCCAATGGGCGCTGGAACATGCATATAGACATGTCAGGGCAGTGCTGCTGTCATGGAACTTTCCAGGTGCAGTTCGTTATTGTACAAGCCATATCTTCTCGGGCCTTGGATGAAGTGAGGATGGCAAATCACCGGACTTCACCAGGATGATGGTTGCCAGCCTTAGGTCTGGCAGATCTTCTCAGAATCAACAGCATCTTTTGATGCAAGGTCAGGGTGGTGCACCATCAGGATGAACTTCTGACATGGGGACAAACTGCAGGTGAAACCAGCCGTGGTGGTTGCACTATCAGGAGGAAGCCGCCCGGTCATCACGGCAGCTATGACCAAGGTGCCTCACCTTGTGGGGCGGGAGGCAATTGCCGTCGACAGCCCGATATTTTCAGACATTTTCCAGGACATTTTCCTGGACATTTTTCGGACATCGATGAGACAGAAGAAAAAGGTCGTGTTTGTCAGCTTTTTTCTATGATCATTCCAAATTTTCAATATAACCACTTAAGCACAATCTATTGAATAAGCTATGGACGGTAACTTTCATCTATTAAAAATCAACATGGGAAAACTGAAATAAATTCACATACATGGGGAGCGGCACTGCTTAACATGGCACTATGAGGGTACCCTTTGACTTGGATGCACTGAAGATGTCGATCACGTCATCATAATTCTGAAGCAGGATCAACCCATGACTTCTGGATAGATTATGGTACTGACGGAGGATATCTATAGATCAGAACATGGAGGAGGCCAAGCCATGGAGCCTTCACTGAACAAGCGGAATCATGCTCAGTTGGAGGAACAGGTTTCTAGATCCTGTGGCTTTTGTCTCTCAGCTCTGCAATTGTGGTCATCAGGGAGAACCAGGAAAAAACTGTTGTTCCCACCTGTGGCCACCACCACCGTCTCGGCTTCGGGGAGGAGGATCTGCCTCATCTGAGGAGGACAACCTTCACATCACCAGGTTCAGTGAACTTTGGGAGGGCCTGCATAGGCTGGAAAACAGGCTGGGAGGGCGACCAGGTGGAGGTTGGTGAGAAAGATTCCTGGATAACTTGAATCTGCTTTAACTTTAAGATGCCACGACCATGACCCTCGGTAAGCACTGGGGAGTCATGGCAAGAGCGACAATCAACAGGAGAAGGTGTGCAGGAAAACCAGGAAGGGTGTGTCTACTGATGATGATCACATTTCTGAGCTTTTGGTCAGCATGATCTTCTCGGCGTTTGCCAGGAGCCCTCTCTGGATGTTGCAGGTCAGATATACACTTCCGGCAGACCTTAATGAATGCGTCAGGGTTGGCGGGGCAGGTGATTGAGCGTCACTTTGCAACAAAGGGCCACACGGATGTATGTCAAGCCAGGAGAACAGTGCGCTGTCATAAGGTGAGGAAACATTATCAGGATGACAGAGTTATTCAAGTGTCGCTGTCTAGTTCAGGACTGAGGTGCTCTACAGACACTATTATCTGAGGTAGAGATACTGGGACTGTGCTGAAGGCCATAAGAATCTAAACATGATTTACAACTTCTTCACAGAAGAGACAGACTACTGGCAGAGAAGGAATCTGGGAAGATCTAAACTCCAGTCCGGCTGGCGGCAGCGGGGTTTTCCACAAATCAGGGACGGAAGGGATACTCATGAGGTCCATGGCACGCCCTTATCGTGGTGCAGGTGGGTCGGCCAGTGGTGCATCTCAAGTGTCATTATGGATGGTCGCTCATGGGCAGGGCATAGCCATGTCTCTGGAGGTGCCAGGGCTTCAGCTGTCCCTCCAGCAGGCCCGTCATCAGCACCTCCTGCATCAATTGATGACAGCAGATCCCTTATGAATCAGTGTAGGTAAGGAATTTCCACAGGCTTTTGGGTGAAGGCCCATAAATCAGCCTGGAATGAAAACATTCTGTAGGATCACTTGAAGCAGACCACCGCAGTTCTTAGGGGATCAGTCAATCAGGGAGACAGCCCTCGCAGACGTCTCCACATAAGATTATGTGCAACAGAAACTGGTGAGGGTTTCAGGGTCGGAACTGCTCCACAGGCAGTTGATCAGGGGCAATCAAACCATATTACTATAAAGTAACTGAAGGTCAACTCTGGAAAAGAACTGGTGCTTAGAGGTCAGCAGAAATTTAAAATCAGCAGACGTTTCAGTTCTGGTCGCCCTCTTAAAGGCAAAATACAGGAGGATGGAACCCAAATCACCGACGCCAACGTGATTTCCACTTGACTTCACAACAGGACAGCAGCACTGCCCAGACGGAGGTGCATTAACAGGCAGTGGCCATCTACAGCGTAGCTGGAGTAATCAAGGCTCTCCTTGGGCAGGCCAAACCGAGAACGGCGATCTGCTGAAGTGCAAACTCACCGCCAGCAGGGGACATAGATTTTAAGGGTCTTCCAGTCTTCAAATTCCTGCCAGCCCCATCAGACTGACAGGATGGCTGGGAGCAACTGCCCCAGTCCAGGACCATGCTTAGGGCTGATATATAGCGCCATGAGGCTCGTGACGCTTTGCGAGAGAGGTGGCAAGGTTTCAGGTATTAAAGATCGACCAGGGCCCTGACCATATCAACGGACGATGGAGCAGATGACAGGTGTGGCACAGGTTTCAACTGGGGCACAATCTGCAGGTAGACATCAGTGACTGGGCACCTGAAGAATTGTAGAGAGCTGATGCAGTGGGCGGGCGATCTACAGACCGGCAGGGAAGACCGTCAGCTGCCCAGGTGCGGAGGAAAAACCATGGCCCGGCAGACTCAGACTCAGCACCGCCGAAGGCGAGAAAGGCCTTATGAGCGGGGATGCCGCTCGCCAGAACCGACAGGCATGGCTACACAATGGCAGCCAGACAGCAGGGCAGCGAACTGCTCAACCGGCAGTCGATTCGCTGGCGATCGGCGTGGTAGGCAGCATTTCGGCGGCGGGGAAGTCTGGAAAAGAGCATCGAGGCGACTGGGCTCGTCGTGAGCTACAGCGGAGGCAGTTCTGGGCCATCGGAGGTGCTTCACCAGATCCTCGGCACGCGGACTTCTGAACTGGTGATGACCACCAGCTGTCGGAAGCTGCGCATCACTGGCGGTTCATGATGTATCCCGCAGGAAGAGCCCGTCGGCGGCACTGACGTCTCGCGCTGGTGGTGACTTCTGGGTGAAGGTGTTAACGTTCATCATGTGCATCGGGACACCGGTGTACAGAGAGGGCCAGGGAATAACATATCGTCTGTAGAGGCACCGGGCATCATGATCCTTGGGAGACTTCTCTCTTCAGACAGTGTTCAACAGGGTCAGGGCATCGGACATCATACATAGGCAAACATGGCCAGCACCAGAGATCTGATTTTTTCTGGTTCTCAAAGTGTTTTTATGCCAGAGCAGACCTCTCCTCTGATTTTCAGGCAATTCTAGGCAGTTTGGTGGCAGATATATGGCCAAATTCAGAGAACACAATCCATGGAGGACAGAAGAAAAGGTTTCTCTACATGATCTCTCTGAGGGACAATCTTATGAGGTGAGAATTTAATCAGGGTAAACATGTCAGGGCAGAAAAATTTTCTGTTCTCTCATCTCAGGCAGTTCTGGAGCTGCAAAACTACCTGGATGGACAGAGCCGCACCTTTTTGGCCCATCGCAGTCAAGGCACCAGGATTGTGGACTGGTCCGCCAGCTTCACGACGGGCATGATGTGATTTGGACACGTCATGTCGGCGAGGCAATATAACTATGAGGAACATCTCAGGCTGGTTCGGCTGGTGCAGAGGGGCCAGGCTGTGTTTTTAACAACGATCTGTTGCCGGGGACGACATCCCACATGGGCCATGATCGCACCATCAGGATGGCCACGGTCAAGAACATTAGACTCCCTGATGATGCGGACAGACCTGCACTCCGAGGGCGGTCAGATCAAAACAGGTTGGATACATGGTGGCCAGGTGAATCTTGATGGTGCTGTTTTGTCAGACATGCAAGCCAGGCGGACATCAAGAAGTTTTGTACCGACGGCTGTTACTAGTTTGTGAGATCTCCCGGCAATGACGGTCAGGGCTGAAAGGAGGGAAGCCATGCTTTCCATATGGATCGGACAGGCAGGGGCCAGAAGAGTCCACAGGTCACTGGGAGGAACCATGTGCAGCTGGCAGAGGCCAAGTGCTGGTGCAGGCCTCTCTCCATGAGGCTGGAGGATCTATTTCAACTCCATGATCTGGAGGTGCTGAAGCAGGGCCTCAGCAGCCAGGTGCTTCCATGAACCGGCAGTTGGGTTACGCTGGACGGCAACTAGGCTGTGTTCGGACCTCAGGCATGGATCCCAGGAGAGTTCACCTACAGGGTCACCTGGGATCTATGGCATGGAGGCCATGGAGGGCACTCATGGGCATTTCAGCTCAGGATTCTTGCTACTATATGACAGGAAGCTCCTTGAGGCGTGGACATGAGTGCTCCAGCTGCAGGACCAGCCTTGAAGCGACTTCTCTCAGGCAGGACTGTCAGACAGATTCTCCTGGAGGAGGCATGCCTTCACAGGTATTACATCAGGCAGGCTTGATGACACTTCTCGACCGACGGAGGACGCTGCTCAGAATGCACAATGTAGCGCTGAGGCGGATGACCCAGCAGCTGGGGACGGGGAGTGCAAGATCATATTTCGGCTCCAGGAAGGGCCCTTTAGCCCATCTGGAGAAGCTTCTGCTGGGAGGGGGGGGATGGCATGGAGTTAAAGCACAGTGCTACCAGGGGTCTGGGTGGGCGGCGGCCTTGGTCAGGCTGGTGGCACCAGGACTGCCGCTGGCGGGACATTGATACCGCTTAGACATGGTGCTCACAGCCTTGGTCAGAGCAGTTTTCAATGGAGGTTGGCATCCAGCATGTCAGCCTGCAATATTCTAACCGAAACGCCTGACCAATGCTGGGGCAGTGGATGCAGCGGGGAGGACTTTCTGTTCCACTTATCTCCATGGGCAGGGATCAGCCCAGCCAGAATAAACCTGGAGAACCTGTGATCTTGTGGGCATCAGAGAGATATCATGGCTGCAGGACTGGAATGGACAAACCAAACAGACGGCAGCTGGCAGGAATCGAACAGAGGTGCGCTCTACTTCACCTGATGGCCTGAGGATGGGCCAGGAGGCCAGGGGATAAGGTCTTTATATTTTATGAGGTCAAGCATGCCTGAAGACAACAGAGGCTGCAGGATTAATTAACTGTGGAGGAATAGCCAACTGTGGAGGTCTATTGCGGCGATACTTGGATCAGGTCTGGGGGATGGACCTCTCAAATTTGCACCAAAACTACTGACTGAGGTGCTGACCCAGGCATTGGGATGTCAGGCATGGATCAGGCCACCAAGCACTCAATTGAAGCGGCTGTTGTTCTGCTGGGTAACAATGTCTTTAATATGAACCGGAGGGGCAGGGTTTGGCAGGGACTGTGGATGCGACCTTTGACCCGCTGGACAACAGTGCAGGAGACATCTATGCCTATTTAGCCGTCAGGAGCCTCTGACAGTGAGCTATCAGTGACGGATCTAACAACAGCCCTTTG
>VOFB01004313.1_pt1 | contig 42828 bp, 71 predicted proteins | sample 5384141 | NCBI WGS metagenome assembly VOFB01 (sample SAMN12384721, study PRJNA508395) | human gut metagenome | isolation source: healthy gut A | host: Homo sapiens
TCAGTATGCTTCGTTCAGTTACGTATTGCTAATTTGAGCAGATTATTGTTAAAACCAATTTTATCAAAAAATAAAATGGGGGTAAAATATGAATAATAACCAAGTGCCACAAAACACAAGAGATAAAGTTAAAATATTTTACTTGGAACACAAATGCAGAAATACTATCGCAATAATCGCGGGGAGTTGGCAAGGAATTATCTCGTTGTTTTACCATATGCAAAGCACAGGCTTTGGATTTTCTCAAAGCGTGTCATATATACAAACTAGTAACGGCATCGTCTTATTTAATACTTATTTGATTGCAATGGGAGCATTATATTGTAAGAAGGGAGGGTGGTTTATTTTATCAGCAATAGCGGCGCTTTTAACTATAGTCGATTTTATGTCATAGCTAGTGTTGTTGTTCAAGTTCATACGGAATAGCATCATGGAATAGAGACATGTTGCCAGTTATCGCAACAATAGCAATGACTGTAACCGCATTTATAGGAGCTAATTCGATTATAAATAACAAATGATTTAAATAATTTTAGATATATAGTTTGATTAAGCAGTGCTTGTGCGCTGCTTAATTTAATTTCCTATGCATTCTATTCAATTTATTTTAATTTTAATGTGCGCTACATTATTAATTTTAATGTACGCTAGCTAATTTATTTTAAAATGATATTCATTATCAAACACACCCCCAAGAATGCTATAATTTAAATAAGAAAAGGGGTGTTATTTATGAGTTTTGATGAATTACTCAAATCCTATTAATATTTAAATAATGTTTCGATGCTGGAATATTGTGGTATACTACAATTAAAGACCAAAATGGGAGGGTATAACATGATAGAAATAATAAAACCAGAAGAAATTTTAGCAGAGTTAGAAAAGAATAACTCAAAGGATCTAGAATGTATATATATCACAACAAATGCATTCGATATATATTTAAAATGATGCGAGTTCGCTAAAGATGGACACAAACAAGGGGATAACTGGTATATATTTCAACACAAATGTTAATATGGAAAAATTTAAAGTAGACTCTATTGAAAGATTGGTCCATGATACAGAAGCATTCGACATGTTTACTGAGTATTATGATGAAGATGACGAATACGACTATTATAGAATTGACTTTAAAGACAGCGAAGTAAAAATATTCTTTAATAATGAACTATAAAACGAAAGGCTAGAGTAGCAATACCTGGTCTTTTTATATTAAAAAACTATATGTTGGAATAAAATGCAAATGAATATAAAAAACGTTATAATATAAATAGGCACAATTACGATATACTAAAAATAATTTTTATGGGGTTGTATAGAGTAGTTATTGATAAAGAATAAAATGGGAAAAGGGAATATTAAAGGAGAAATTTAGCATTATGGAACAATTAAACAACAATGTGATAGGGAGTTTTTTGAAAAATTAGGAATACTAGAGGAAAATGATAGAGATGAATTTTTCAAGAAAATAGATGAAAAGCATAAGGTGAATTTAACACAGGATTTGGATTTGGCAGTAGCTCTTAGAAAAAGATAAAGGAAACGGAAAAATATACACGGTAAAAATAAAGATTTAGAAACGACTATGGATTTTGCCGGATATTACTATGATTTATATAGACAATTTTCACATGGTTTATAGATTTTAAAATTCACATGATAAAAATCTAGATGGAAAAAAAGTACTTGATTTAGGATGTGACAATGGGATAACTACTTGTTTTTATTGCAAATCTTTATCAAATTCAGAAATAATTGGTGTGGATAAGTGTAAAAAAATTAAATGTGCAGAGGAAATTGCTCAAAATCTAGGGGTTGAGAATGTGAAGTTTGAAGCAGTTGATGCAAAAAAGTAGACAAATTCTTTAAGGAAGAAAAAATTTGATTTAGTTTTTATCTAATAGATCAATGCTTGAAATTACTAATTTACCTAAATTAAAAAGCTTTTGGAGCATAGATGAAGTTGAAAATTCAATAGTTGTTGCAAATAGTGTACTTAAATTCTTCAAAAGCGTAGAAAAGGTAATGACACATGATGCAAAACTTATAACTTTTGAGATTAGATGGTCTTGAAGAAATATTAAACTTTATAAAATCTATGCATGCATCAGGATTATATGCAGATATAGATTCTATGTGCAAATCAGTTTAATGAACTTAATGATGTTGAACAAATGCCACTTATAGTATTTGATAAAGCTGAAAAAAGAGATGAAATAGGATTTTATGATGCTATTGAAATATATAATAAACTTCAATTTTAAATAAACAAAAAGACATAGAACACGAATTTGCAATAGAACTACAATTTAAAGCACTTGGCGAAAAAGAATTAGTATATGGTACACAAATAGACTATAAAACTGGAGTAGGTAGAGAAGAGAAGTTTGGAAAGTTGGAGATAAATATGTAACTTACAAATACAGTAATGTTGGCCCGTAGAGAATTAGTAACAGAAGGAATAGAAAAAGATAAAGCTATAAATGAAATCAGAGCAATGTCTAACTTTATCGGAAGAATTGGTCATAAGGTTACAGAATATCATAGTATAGAAGAGAGAAAAACTTGTAAAATAGATAAAAACTCCCATGTTGATTTAAATTTCGATGTGGGAGTTTTAATATATTGATTTATTTTAGATTTTAGATGATTGCAATATTATACGCATTTTGCGAAGTTAATATAAAGTCTATTACATAAGCCTGTGAAACTGTCAATATATAATTAAAATGGATTGAAAATAGATTCTGATAGCTAACTTAGTGATTAATAATATATAATATAATTAAGTTCAATTGTTATATATTACGAATGAAATGAAGGGGAATTAGTATGTTGAAAATTTCATTATTTATGTCATGTGCATTATTATTCGTATCATGTATGTTTTTCTTCTTAAAGATAAAGCATCCATATTAATCACTGGATATTATTTCATATCAAAAAATGAAAGAGAATTATATGATGAATTTAAACTAAGTAAAGATTATGGAATAATAATGTTAAAATTAGCTTTAATACTTTTAGTAGGAGCAATTGGCTATGTTCTAATATCTAAATTAGTTTTATGGATATCGATTGTTATTTGGATTGTATACTTTGTGAAATTTACTGTTACTTTTAGATTTGATAAGTATAAAATTAATACTAATAATTAATTTTATTAGTATTAAAAAACAATATTAATATATTGCGAATCACTTACAACAAATTAAACAAGCATGCCTTAGTATCTGTTGACATTACTAAGACATGCTTATTTTTTTTATTATCATACAGATTTTATTATAATTTTCTTTATGCTTCTGCATCACATAATTCATGGTTAGGGGCATCATTTGTTTCTTCTTTTTTTTAAATAATGTTCTCGACAAGAAGAATAAATAAACACCACATATTACGATTTGAACAATTGTAGATGATGGAGTTGCAAGACCAACTCTAAATAAAGAAACTGGTTCAATTTTACTCATAACATAAGCAACAGGTATTCTCACGAAGAACGCACCGACTATACCTTGAATCATTACGATTGTTGTTTTTCCACATCCATTTAAGAAACCAATCATGCAGAATAAAAATGCAGTAAAGAAGCAGTCTATTGCATATGATTTTAGATAATCCCAAGCAGCAAGAATAACTTCATGATCAGTAGAGAATATTGATGCAAGCATATCTCCTTTGAAAAATGCCAAGAAGAACATGCAAACACCACAGCATAATGAAGTTCCAATTGCATAAATAAGTGCTTTTTTTGCTCTGTCGTATTTTTTGTGCTCCGTAGTTTTGTGCCACAAATGCCGAAACACCTTGTGAGAATGACGATGGAACAAGCATTATAAACGCCGCTAGTTTTTGGGCAACACCCATACCAGCTGATGGAACAACACCCATAGAATTACCAATCATTACGATTACTAAGAATGATATTTGAACAAGTAGTTCTTGTAGAGCTATCGGTGCACCGAATTTTATTATTTGTGAAGTTAGCCCTTTGTGGAATTTTTATGCTTTTTTAGCGAAAACTCAAAAGGCAATCCTCTTTTTGCTATTATTACTAGCGATAAAATAACGCTGACAGCTTGTGCAAGAACAGTTGCAAACGCAGCCCCAGTAGATGCCATATTAAAATAACCGACAAATACTAAATCGCCTACAATATTTACAATACATGCTATTAAAACAGTCATAAGTGGAGTTTTTGCATCTCCAAGCCCTCTAAAAATACCGCCGATTACGTTGTATGCAACTATAAAAATAGACCCAGCACAACAAATTCTGATATAAGTTGAAGTGCTATCAAATGCCTCTTTTGGTGCATTCATAAATGACGCAACGCCTGGCGCAAATGTAACGAAAACAATAGTTAAGATGATTGCTATTACTGCAAATATTGAGATACCGCTGCCGACAACATCACCAGCGTCCTTTTTTCTTTTCCTTGACCTAGTTTTGACCTATTAATATAGTTATTCCCATTGCAAGCCCTGTAACTGTAAGAGTTATAACTTGCATAAATTGACTCCCAGTCGAAACAGCAGAAACATCCGCCGCATGACCAAATCTACCAACTACAAGTAAATCCACCGCACCATACATAGTCTGCAAAAAATAATGCCGCTAATATAGGGATGATGAATGTTACTAGAGGTGAAAAATTTTTCCCTATGTAAAATCTTTAACCTTTGACATATATGTGCCTTCCTTTCCAAATTTTAATATAGTTATTTTCATTGATTTATATAAGGTTTATATCAATATAGATAGATTTATATCAATATAAATCAATTTATATATATAGACTTATATTGATAATCTTTAATTTAAAATAACAGTGCTATTCAATATTTGATCTAATTTTACCCAACATATTTAAAAAGACTGTTTATCTCGTCTTGCTCCATATTTTCTAATAATTTACCTTCAACAGAATCTATAGCAGATGAGATTTTCCTTGATATTTCAACAGCCTTTTCTGTTAAAACAAGTTTTTCAAACGGGCATCACCAGCTACTGGCACCCTCTTTATAAGATCGTGTTTTCCATATTATTAAGCATAAGACTTACCGAAGAACGCTTTAAATCAAACTCAAGCTCCAAGTCCTTTTTGGAATATGTCTTTGTCTTTATTGTCAGTTATAAAATCTATTACATATGCCTGAGATACTGTGATATTGTCATCAATCACGTTTAAAACAGCAGCGTCCACCTTTCTCGATATTATACGACTAAGCTTATTTATATGTAGTCCTATTGGAAATTATGATTTCATATTTGCCTCCTAGAAAAAATGTTTTGTACAAAACTATTTATCTATAATTGTTTTGTACAAAACAATATTACAAGGATAATTCAAAAATGTCAATAAATAAGTATCTCAATAAATAAGTATATTGATATAGATATTAATATACAACTTAAACCAAGAATATAAATCACCAAAAAATATTGGTAAAATAAATATATAGTGATAAACTTACAACATAGACAATAAATAATATTTGGAGGAAATTATGAACAAAAGGGGAATTTAATTGGGCAATATTAGGAACAGGGGTAGTTGCAAATGAAATGGCAAATGCTTTGAAAAAAAGCGGGCAAATCAATATATGCAGTCGGCAATAGAACACACAGCAAAGCAGTGGATTTTGCAGAAAAAATACGGAGTTAAAAAGGTATACGACGATTTTCACGAGATGTTTTCTGATAAAAATGTGGACATAATCTACATAACAACACCGCACAACACACATATAGACTTTATGATGGAGGCGATCTCTAACGGCAAACATATACTTTGCGAGAAATCAATCACATTAAATAGCGACGAGTTAAACAAAGCGATCGAACTTGCAGAGAAAAACAACGTCGTGTTAGCAGAGGCAATGACTATTTACCACATGCCTTTATATAAAAAGTTAAAAGAAATAGTAGAGCGTGGCGATTTAGGTGAAGTCAGAATGATTCAGATGAACTTCGGAAGTTACAAAGAGTACAATATGAAAAATAGATTCTTCAATATGAACCTAGCAGGTGGGGCACTTCTCGATATAGGAGTTTATGCTATTTCATTTGTGAGATGGTTTATGTCATCAAAACCAAACCAAGTGCTAAGCCAGGTGAAATACGCACCAACAGGAGTAGACGAACAAGCGGGAATCCTTCTTATGAACGACGAGCAACAGATGGCGACAATATCACTTACACTTCACTCAAAACAACCAAAACGAGGAATGATATCTTGTGACAAAGGGTATATCGAAATTATGGAATACCCAAGAGCACAAAAAGCAGTCATAACTTATACAGAAACAGGCGCAAGAGAAGAAATAGAAGTCGGTAAACACGAAGACGCACTGTTTTACGAAATGCAAGACATGGAAAAAAGCAGTAATGGGCGATAGAGAAGTCGCTCACCTTGACTATACAAAGGATGTTATGGAGATAATGACGGGGATAAGAAGAGAGTGGGGACTTGTTTATCCTGAGGAGAGAAATAATACCTGTTTCAGATACTAAAAACTCTAAATTGTCAGTAGAAAATTTAATATGTTTTAAACCCTTCTGACCCAACAACCTATAAAAATATAGTATAATAGAAAAAGTAGAAGTTTTCGATAAATAGTGACATCAAGAGCAAAAACATTTAGAATATATATGGAATTAAAAAAGCAGAAATCGAATAATTATAATCTATAGGAAATACAAGGGGGATAGCAATGATAAGACCAATAGTAAAAGATGTATTATTTCTAGAACAAAAATCAGAGCCAGCAACAAAAAGAAGATAAATCAATAGTAACTGATTTAATCGATACACTAAAAGCAAATCTTGACGGTTGTGTAGGGCTTGCGGCAAATATGATAGGGTTCAAAAGACAATACTAGTTTTGCTGTAGGAGGAAATATAATAGTCCCTATGGTAAACCCTGTTATACTAAAAAAAGAAAAACCTTACAAAGCAGAAGAAAGCTGTCTGTCTTTAGAAGGAGCAAGACCCACAACTAGATACGAAACAATAGAAGTAAAATATCTAGATGCAAATTTCAAAGAAAAAACACAAGTATTTAACGGATTCGTAGCCCAAATAATCCAACACGAAATGGACCACTTTGAGGGTATAATAATCTAACAAAAAGGAGTAGGTATAATAATATCTACTCCTTTTTAAGCAACGGAATCTCCGATTCGTTGGCGATATGAGCATAGCGAATTTTAAGCAACGGAATCTCCGATTCGTTGGCGCCATGAACGAAGTGAATGCATAACAAACCTAAAATTGCAAAAACTCTAACTAGAGGTGAAAGCATGAGACATAATCGAAAAATAAAAGAACCGATAATAGCAATTACAAAAAAAGGAATGACAGAGGGTCATTCGCTTGAAAAAGGCGCTTGATATGTTGCCTGTGGATAAAATTATAAAAAGGGCGACAAGGTAATAATAACCCCAAATGGAGTGAAAGATAAAAAGCCGAAAGATGGGGTTGTATCAGGGCCAAAGACGCTTAAAAATTAATACAATATGTAAAACAAAGAGAGCCATCAGAAATATACATAGCATTTGGATCTGGAGGAACTGATAGCATGAAGGTCTTACAAACTGCGGGATTTGACAAAATAATAGAAGAAGAAAAAACGTAAAAGTTTGTAGATATGAACTACGGTCCTTTCTTTGATATAGAGCTAGACGGACCGATTTTTAAAATCGACCCCTTTAAACAAAGTAATTGAAGATGCAGATGTTATAATTTCATTTACTCAACTTAAATACCACGAAGAGGCGACAATCACAGCAAGCATCAAAAACATCTGTCTTGGGTATCCTCCTGCTAGTGTGCATGGATTTCCGAAAAAGAACACAGGAATTCACGAAGACTTGCATGGATTTATACGCAGTTTTGCAAAACAAGTTCAATCGATTTATCTATAATAAGTATGGACAAGGCTATGATAGGAACTGGGCCAATTTTCGGAAAGGCAGTAGACACACCAGGGCTTATAATCGCAGGCACAGACCCAGTTGCAGCAGACTGTATCGGTGCGAGATTGCTTGGATTTTTGCCACAAGCCGTAAATTATCTATACATGCTTTATAAAGATAATCTTGGAGGCCGAGCCACAAAAGATGACTATAAAGGGGCTTGATGTTAAAGAGGCAGAACAGCTATTTAGCAAATGTGCATATGGCGACAAAAAGAGCATCTTAGACCAAAAATATGTAAAAGACTTACACGACGAAAACAAAAATAAGCTGAAAAATATAAAAAGTCTTGTAACTTTTTTGTAACTTGAGTACCTTATATTATTATGATAAATTGAAGATAATTTAAAATATAAGGAGAAGGCGCATGAAAAAATTTATAAGTATTTTTATGGCGACAATAATGCTACTTTCATTAGTAGGGTGTAGTTCAAATAAAACTAAATCAGATTCAGTTTTATCAGAGGACTTAACAAAAATCGTAGAAAAAATCTACGAAACGGCTAATTTCGACGACAAAGAGATGAATGATTATCTAAAAGGATATGAAAATATTACATTAGATAAATCAAATGCAGATATGTACTTAGGAGATAGCAACATAGACTTCAAAGAAGGTATATGTTCAGAGCCAAAGCATGAATGCAATAGCTTATGAATTAGTATTACTTAGATTAGACGATAATGCAGATGTCGAAGCTGTGAAAAAACAAATAAAAAGAAAATGCAAATCCAAGAAAATGGATATGTGTTGAAGCTGAAGAAGTAGTAGTAGAAAACTTAGGAAATGTAGTACTATTTTTAATGGCGGATAAAGAAGAAGCGACTCAATAAAAAGAAGCTTTCTTAAACTTAGCAAATTCAAAATAGAAAAAAGATAGCCTGAGAAGAAATTTTTCAGGCTATTATTATATAAATTTGGAGGTTAAAAGTGTTATTTTCGAGTGTAAGTTTTTTATATTATTTCTTGCCAATCACTTTGATTTTATATTTTGTATCTAAAGACAAATATAAAAATATTATCTTATTATTGGCGAGTTTATTTTTCTATTTTTATGGAGAGCCAAAATACACAGTGCTGATGCTGATATCGGCGTTTAGTGCGTATATTCACGGTATTTTAATAGAGAAATTTAGAGAAAAAGGATATTCAAAATTATTTTTAGTAAGCGGTTTAGTTGTGAGTTTGGGGATTTTAATTGTATTTAAATATATGGATTTTATAATAAAAAATATAAATTATATCTCAAATTCAAACATAAAACTATTGAGACTTGTGTTGCCGATTGGAATTAGTTTTTACACTTTCCAAGGGCTTAGTTATATTGTGGATGTGTATAAAAAAAGATGCCAAAGTATGTAGAAGTTTTGTAGATTTTGCGACTTATGTATGTCTATTCCCACAACTTATCGCAGGGCCTATTGTGAGATATACTACGATAGAAGATGAGCTAAAAAATAGAACACATTCATTTGATAAATTTGCATACGGTGTAAATAGATTTGTGGTTGGTCTTGCTAAAAAGGTCATCTTGGCAAACAACTTAGGCATGCTAGTCGACATTATGACTAAGAGTAATGAAAAAAGCGTGCTGTCTTATTGGATGGTGGCGATTTTCTTTTCTCTACAGATTTACTACGATTTTTCGGGATATAGCGACATGGCAATCGGGCTTGGGAGGATGTTTGGGTTTGACTTTTTAGAAAACTTCAACTATCCATTTATATCAAAGAACATAAAGGAATTTTGGAGAAGATGGCATATTTCGCTTTCTACTTTTTTTAGAGATTATGTATATATTCCTCTAGGTGGAAACAGAGTGAGCAGGGGAAGATGGATTTTTAACTTACTTGTAGTGTGGAGTTTGACAGGGCTTTGGCATGGAGATAGCTGGAACTTTATTTTGGGGGGCTTTATTTTGCTCTACTTCTTATAATAGAAAATCTGTTTTTACAAAATATATTGAGCAAACTCCCAGCATTAATTCAACATATATATGCAAAATTCTTTATCATAATAAGTTTTGTTATTTTTAATAATGAAAATATAAAAGATTTGTGGTCAAGTCTTTACAATATGTTTAATTTTAGGGGGTTAGATTTATACAACGATTTTTCTACTTATTATCTAAAAAGCTACACAGTACTTTTGATAGTAAGTGTGATAGGTGCGACGCCTATTTTGAAAAATATTATTCAAAAGGTAAACAAAAATGTCACAGGGCAAAAAGTAGTCTCTACAATAAATCCAATATTAAACATAGTTTTATTAGTTGTTGTGACAGCATATTTAATAGACGGTTCGTTTAATCCGTTTTTATATTTTAGGTTCTAGGAGGGATTAAGATGAACACAAAAATAAAAAACATAGTTGTAAGCTGTAGTTTTGGGATTTGCTTAGTTTTATTTATGATAGTAAATATTTTTTGCAAAAAGACAAAGAAATATCTTATGAAGAAAGACGTAAAGTAGCACAACTTCCAGAATTTAAGATAGAAAAATTATTAAATGGAAACTATTTTGAAGAGATGGAAGAATACTTACTAGATCAATTTTATCTTAGGGAAAACTTCAGAAAGATAAAGACTTTTGTAAATACAAAGATATTTAACGAAAAAGACAACAACGATATCTATATAGTAGATAACGGGATTTATAAAATGGAGTATAAATTAAACGAAAACTCAATTTACAACAGTGCTAATTTATACAACAAAATAGCCCAGACTTATTTTAAAATTCAAATATATACTACACAATAGTTCCAGACAAGAACTATTTTTGTAGCACAGAAAAAATGGTTATCTACACCTAGATTATGAAAAACTTATAAATATAATGAAAAACAACACTCATAATATGGATTATATAGATATTACAAATGATTTAAAATTGGAGACTACTATAGGACTGACTTGCATTGGAAGCAAGAAAACCTAACACAAGTTGCAGACAAAATACTGAAATCCATGGATAATGATAAAAAAAGAAATGATGCTTATAGAAAAAAGTATTTGAGAATTTCTACGGTTCATACTACGGTCAATCGGCGTCTAATATAAAACCAGACAAGCTGACATACTTAAATGACAAAACAATAGAAAATTGCAAGGTGTATGATTATGAAAAACAAAAATATGTAAAAGTATACGACGACAAAGACTTTAAAAACGTAGATTCATATGATGTGTTTTTAGGTGGGGCGAAATCTTTTAACTATCGAAAACCCATCAAATACAACAGGCAAAGAATTTTATATATTTAGGGATTCGTTTGGGAGTAGTTTATCGCCACTTTTAATAAAAAAATTATTCAAAAAATACATCTTATAGATTTGAGATATATAAATTCAACGCAGTTTGAAAAATATATAAAAATAAAAGAAAATAGCGATGTTTTATTTATGTATAATACATCAATTTTGAATAATAGCAGTATAATTGCCAAGTTTTTAGATAAAAATAAACAAACTGCAAGCATTTTACAAAAAAATTATATAAAAACATATATAAGTTAGAAGTTTTACAAAATCTACTTTAGAGATAAAATAAAAGATAGCAGATAATAAGTAATAAATAGGGGAATATATGAAAAAGAGAAATAACATCAAATTATGAAGCAGCATGCTTAAGATGGCAAGAAGTCTTTGTGAATATGGACAAAGACCGACTTAGAGTTCTTGTGCCAGAGCTTAAACTTGAGGGAGATTATCTTACAATATACCACTTTGGCAGAAAGTTCGGTATACATATTGAAACTGGGGAAATTATTTCAATGGAAGATGATCTTCAATCTCTATCTCAGAAAAAATTCAACATATATCTTTTGTTTTACTATGTGAAACCAGGGGCTAAAATAAAAGGCGAGTGGGTAACGTTTGAAAAACTAAAAATACATCTCAATTTAAGCCCGCATTCGTAAGAACTGTCTTAAAACCTTTTGCAGAAACATTCGCAGGTCATATGGATAAATTACAATACGCATGCGAAAAAATAGGAGCAAAAAGGATAAAAAGCATCTGACATGGGGTATGAAATAAATGCATTTGAATGTATGCCGATTCAGTTTTTATTTTGGGATGAAGACGAAAGAATTTGAAGCTAAGCAAGTATGCTATTTGATTTAGGTTCTACAGATTTCATCCACGAAGAAAGCATAGTCACAATTGCATCAGTCGGGGTTGAAAGACTGGTCCAAATAGCAGGGCTCGACAATAACTTAAATGGATTTGAGATGAAATAAATTTTCAGATTTATGACATTATATTACAAAACTGTAATAAATGTGGAAAATGATGGCGGCTTTATGGTATAGTGGAGCAGATAAAAGTAAAAAATTCAATAAATTAAGGGAAAAGATATATTTATTAATAAAGCATGATTATTTTTAATGAGAAAAGATGGAGAATATAAACAAATTTCAGAGCTTAGTAATATTATTCATGGTAGCTTTAGGATCAAATTAGGAAGATATATAGAAACAGATAATTATAAATTACAAAAAAAATCATTCAAAAATTATTAAAAAGATTACAACTAAAAATATTCATTTAATGCATATCTTAAAATCTATTATTGAGGTATTAGAATTTTCTTATTTATTGAGAATATAAAAATAATTAGGGGAAATAATTATGTGTGGATTTTCGGGTTTTATAGATAATATACCGAATAAGAAAAATGTTTTGGAGAGTATGATGGATGAAATAATCCATAGAGGTCCAGACGAAAGTGGAGAATATATAGATGAAAATGCCGCTTTAGGATTTAGAAGACTTAGTATAATCGGTGTAAGCAATGGGCTACAAACCATTATACAACGAAGACGGAAGCTTAGCTTTAGTATTTAACGGAGAAATATACAACTACCAAGAATTAAGAGAAGACTTAATCAAAAAAGGACATATATTTAAAACAGAAACAGATAGTGAAGTATTAATACACTTATATGAAGATTGTAAAACTGAAATGGTTAAAAAACTAAGAGGGATGTTCGCTTTTGTAATTTGGGACAAAAAACGAAAAAACTCTATTTGCCGCAAGAGACCATTTTGGTATAAAACCGTTCTACTATACTCAAGTTGAAAAAGACGGACAAAAAAGTTTAATATTTGGTTCAGAAATAAAGAGTTTATTGATGCATCCTAATTTTAAAAAGGAAGTAAATAAACACGCTTTAAAACCATACTTAACATTCAATATTCAGTACTTGATGAAACTTTCTTTAAAGGAGTTTTCAAACTAAAACCAGGTCATTTTATGGTTTATAAAGACGGAAAAATAAAATAGAACAGTATTGGGATGTAGAATTTAATCAAGAAAATATAGACTTACAAGAAAGTATAAATAGAATAAAAGATGCAGTCAGCGAGTCAGTAGAAGTACACAGCTACAGTGAGGTGCCACTAGGTTCATTCTTATCAGGTGGAGTAGATTCAAGTTATATCGCAAAATGTCTTATGCCACAAAAGACTTTCTCAGTCGGTTTTGAGCAAGAAAACTTCGACGAATCAGACTTAGCAAAAGATCTATCTGACATATTAGGAATAGAAAATGTGAGAAAAATGATAACTGCTGATGAGTGTTTCGATATGCTGCCGACTATCCAATACCACATGGATGAGCCACAATCAAACCCATCTTCAGTGCCGCTATATTTCTTAGCACAACTTGCTAGAGAGCATGTAACAGTTGTTTTATCTGGAGAAGGTGCTGACGAAATCTTTGGTGGATATGAGTGGTATGATGATGATGAAAAACTTAAAAATATAAAAAACTACCATCATTTATAAGAAAACCAGTAGCAAAAGTTGCTGAAAAAATGCCTTACTTCAAAGGTAGAACAACTCTTATAAGAGGTGGATCTTCTGTTGAAGATTACTTCATAGGACAAGCACAGATATTTGAAGAAAGAGAAGCGGTGGATATATTACAAAGTCCATATACAAAATCGCCATCAATAAAAGAAATAACAAGACCTGTATATAACAATGTAAAAAATGAAGATGATGTAACTAAAAAACAATATCTTGATTTAAAACTTTTTGGTTAGCAGGTGATATACTTCTTAAAGCTGATAAGATGAGTATGGCTCACTCTATAGAGCTTAGAGTTCCTTTCTTAGATAAAGAAGTTATGAAAGTTGGAGAAAGTATACCAACTAAATATAAAGTTAATGACGAAAATACAAAGGTTGCACTTAGATATGCAGCAAAAGAAGTATTACCAGAGGAGTGGGCGAAAAGACAAAAGAAAGGATTCCCAGTTCAATAAGATTCTGGTTTAAAGAACAAAAAATACTACGATATGGTTAAAGAAGCATTTACAAGTGATTATGCTAGTGAGTTTTTCGATACAGCAAAAAATTGTTAAACTTCTAGATGACCACTTTAACGAAAGATGTAACAATGCCAGAAAAATTTACACTATATATGTATTCTTAGTGTGGTATAAGAGATTCTTTATAGCTTGCTAATTGTTTGTTGTATTTTTCTTTATTTTACATAAAATTCAAAATAAGCGAAACTACTTATAAAATACTGAAAAATTTGTAAGATAAAAAAGAGGAAAATTGAAAGTAGTATAGAACATATAGTATTGTGAAGTTAATAAGACAACTAAAATGGTGTTTATTGGAAGGAAATATATACTAATTAAATAAAAAACAACATTAAATAATAGGATTTGACGTAACTAAATAATAAAAAATTAGGGGAATCCATATTATGAATGAAAAACAATTAGAACAAATGACTTCTAAGAAAGGGTTTATAGCAGCATTAGATCAAAGTGGTGGAAGTACACCAAAAGCTCTAAGATTATATGGAATACCAGAAGATAAATACAACAACGATGATGAAATGTTTGATTTAATCCACGAAATGAGAACGAGAATAATAAAAAGTCCTTCATTTACTGGTGATAAAATAATTGGTGCAATATTATTTGAAAAAACAATCGAAAGAAAAATCGACGATAAATTTACAGCTGATTATCTATGGGAAGAAAAGGGCGTAGTTCCTTTCCTTAAAGTTGACAAAGGTCTTCAAGAAGAAGCAAACGGCGTTCAACTTATGAAAGACATTCCTACTTTGGACGAACTTCTTAAAAAAGGTATTGAAAAACACGTATTTGGAACAAAAATGCGCTCTGTTATAAAATATGCAAACGAAGAAGGAATAAAAGCTATAGTAGCTCAACAGTTTGATATAGCTAAAAAGATATTGTCTTATGATTTAGTTCCTATAATCGAACCGGAAGTAGATATCCACAGCGCAGAAAAAGAAAAATGCGAAGAAATACTTAAAAAAAGAAATATTTGCAAATTTAGATAAACTAGATAAAGATCAAAAAGTTATGCTTAAACTTACTATCCCATCAAAAGAAGGGTTCTATTCTGACGTTATCGCACACGATAATGTGCTTAGAGTAGTCGCTTTATCTGGTGGATATACTAGAGCAGATTCAAATGAAAAACTTGCTAAAAACCCAGGACTTATAGCCAGTTTTTCAAGAGCTTTAACAGAAGGATTAAATGTTGACCAAACTCAAAAAGAATTTGATGATTTATTAGAAGAATCAATAGATGGTATTTATCAAGCATCTATAAAATAAGCATATTACAATATAAATTATATAAAAGGAGATATCAAAACAAAGATATCTCCTTTTTTTAAACAGGATTTTAAGAAGGAGGTTTATATTGTAAATAATAGGTATATTAATTATAATGTAGAGAGTGGAGAGGAGGTAGACAAATGAATATAATTGTTTGTTTAGAAGATAAAAATGGAATGATGTTTAACAAAGAAGACTTAGCCAAGATAAAGTTATAAGAGAAGATATATATAACAATATGGACGGAAAAAGTCTTGTAATGAACAGTTATTCTTTTAAAATGTTTGAAAAAGATAATCCAACGATAGATATTATTGTAAGAGAAGATTTGCCTGTTTGTGATAGTGAAAATCTTCAATTTATTGAAGACAAACAATTGGGCAAGTTTGAATCAGAAATTGATAAAATAATCGTTTACTACTGGAATAGAAGATATCCGAGCGATTTAAAATTTGATATCGATTTTTCAAATGGTAAATGGGAAGTTGTTTCTGAAGAAGAGTTTGAAGGTAATTCACATGATAAAATCACCAAAAAATTATTTTAAAGAAATAGATATTTAAAATTATTAGTATTTATAATAATACAAGAGATTGTTTATATAGGGGGAAATATGAAAATTTTAAAATTATTAATGACTTTTATCTTGTGTATAACCTTAGTCGGATGTCAAACAACTACCAACCAAAATAGTGGCGAGAACACAAATATTTCACAAAACAGCAATATAGACGACAATAGAGATAAAGGGAATAACATTAGATAATTTGCCAGAGTATCCTGGGGAACCTTTTGTTGCATTATATAATAATGTACCTGATTTTGACAACGAAATAGACAAGGCTAAAAAGTCTTTTGAAACATATAGCGATTTGGACAGTTTGGGAAGATGCGGTGTTGCATATGCGAATATAGGAAAAGACTTGATGCCTACAGACAAAAAGAGGCGATATAAGCAGTGTAAAGCCAACTGGATGGATAAATAAAAAATACGATACTAGCTTAGTTGATGGCGGATATATCTACAACAGATGCCATCTTATAGGACACCAGCTTGCTGGTGAAGATGCCAACGAAAAGAACTTAATTACAGGAACTAGATATTTTAATGTTGAGGGAATGTTGCCATTTGAAAACATGGTTGCCGATTATGTAAAAAGAAACAAACAACCACGTATTATACAGGGTTACTCCAATTTATGATGGAGATAATTTAGTCGCAAAAGGTGTTCAAATGGAGGCTCAGTCTGTAGAAGATGACGGCGAAGGGATAATGTTTAATGTCTTTGTTTATAATGTTCAACCTGGTATAAAAATAGATTACAAAACAGGAGATAGCGAGCTTAATCAAGACGACAACACTACTAGCCAAACATCACAAAATAGCAAAAATACAGAAACTAACTAAGAGAAAATTTACAATTAAATAACCAAACTAGTCATTTGATTTATGAATAATTTCTGTCTAATCATATGTTTAAAATAATGCAATCAATAAATTTTAATTTCAGAAATAATCGAAGTATAGATGAGGAAGGAAATAGACAAATGAAATTATTGAAATTTTTAATGGTATTCTTACTGAGTTTAATGTTAGTAGGATGCGAGGCGGATGACACATCTTTAAATAACAGCTTATTAGGAGCCGTAAAAAGCAGTACTACAACTACAGATTCTTCTGTAAATAATATACCAGAGTATAGCGGTGAAGATTTTGTAGCTTTAAACAACAACGTACCTAATTTTGACGAAAAAGATAAAACAACAACATCTTTTGAAACATATAGCCCGCTTGACAGCCTTGGCAGATGTGGTGAGGCATATGCAAATATAGGTAGAGATTTAATGCCTACTCAAAAAGAGGCGATATAAGTAGTGTAAAACCAAGCGGATGGTTAAACAAAAAATACGACACTAGCTTAGTTGATGGTGGATATATCTATAACAGATGTCACCTTATAGGACATCAGCTTGCAGGAGAAGATGCCAACGAGAGAAACTTAATTACAGGAACTAGATACTTCAACGTTGATGGAATGTTGCCGTTTGAAAATATGATTGCCGACTATGTAAAAGAAACAAATAACCACGTATTATTCAGAGTTACTCCAGTTTATGATGGTGACAACTTAGTTGCAAAAGGTGTTCAAATGGAAGCTTATTCTGTTGAAGATGACGGTGAAGGTGTAATGTTCAATGTATTTGTTTATAATGTTCAGCCTGGAATCGAAATTGACTATGCTACAGGTGAGAGCTGGTTAAGTGGAGAGGAAAGACCTGCACAAACTACAAATAATAAAAATAATTCAAATAGCAATAAATCTAATAATGTAGATAATAAACAATCAACTAATAGTAGTCAAAATAATAGTGTTAATAACAGTAATAATAGCACTAGCAACAATAAAACACTAATACTAGCACTAATAGTAATGCTAATGCTAGCACTAGCAATAAAAACAATAACATTAGCAACAATTCTAATTCAAGCCAACAAGCATCAGGCGTGATAAGAGGAAACTCAAAATCAAAAATATATCACTGCCCAGGTCAAGCAAATTATGATGATATGAAAGATTCTGCTAATCTTGTTGTATTCAATAGTGAGCAAGATGCGATAAACGCTGGATATAGAAAAGCTAAGAGATAGATTATTAAAATACCCTATACACAAAGCACATGGGATGCTTTTGTATAGGGCTTTTTAATTTCCAACTTATTATCTAAGCAACGCACTAAGTCATTGGCGTTATGAATGTAGTAAATAACTTATATTTACAATTCACTTTTAAAATCTTCTACAAAATCTATAAATTTCTTTATTGAAAAATTATACTTAGTACTTTTGTGTTTTGCTAAAACAACGGACAATTTTATACTTGGATCTAGTGAAATTGTGTTTATATTTTTCCTATGAAATACTTCAAAATTGCTCTTTGGAAGCAAGCTAATCCCTTCATTTATAGAGACAGAGCCGAGGATGGATTCTGTTCTAGCAGTCTTTATTATATTTGCGTTGATGTTATGATTTTTTAGCTCATTTATGCAAAGCTGATAAATCGATGTATAAGGGTTCATCAAGATAAAGTCCTCGTCAGCAATATCATAAAAAGTGAGTTTATTATATTGTGAAAATCTATGATTTGATGAAAGTGTGACAACAAGTTCATCTTGTGTAAGGAGGTAAGTTGTAAAATTCGCTTTATCAAACATAGCCTCTCTTGCAATTATCAAGTCGTATTTATTTTTTCTATCCCCTCAATAAGTTTGTCATCTTCAACCTCAGTAATTTTAAGGTCTATATTTGGGTTTTGTCTTTTAAAATTGTTAAATAACTCGTTTAAATTGTACTGAGTTTGGATTGGAAGAACTGCAATATGTAGTTTATTTTCGTGAGTAGTTTTGAAGTTTTCGACGTTTTTAATGTATTTTGATAATGTTTTACTAATTGTTTTGCCTCATTATAAAAAAATTCCCAGCTTGTGTTAAAGTTGCACTTCGAGATGACCTATCAAAAAGTTTTAAATCTAGCTCCTTTTCAAGTTTCATAATATGCTTAGACAGGCTAGACTGTGAAATATTCATTTTGTAAGCAGCATCAAAAAAAAGTATCACTTTCTACAACAGCAATAAAATAATTTAGTTGTTCAAAAGTCATGATATCCCCCTAATTTAAATATATTTAAAGTTGATAAATTCATAATTATCATCTTTTATTTGAATGTTTCATTTTCTGAATGAATTATAACATAAGTCGAATTGATTTTCTATATTGCAGATTTTAAACTGATAATTAAGGTAGAAAATTAAATTAATTAAATGTAGAGAACTGAAAAATTAATATAGAAAATTGCAAAGAGAAGGAAATTTATAAGTATAAAAGTATATTTAATATAGGAGGAAAGATGAATAAAGTAAAGGGATTTGAGAAGTGCATTAGAATTATTGCAAAGGAAGAAAAATCAATTAATAGAGACGGATGTAGAAGTTGATCAATGGCGGAACTTTCTGGAGTATATCGCCACGTTGGGGCGGGGGGAACAGTACAAAGACCGACAAAAGAAGGACCAGCTATGATATTTAACAACGTAAAAGGGCATAAAGATGCGAGAGTTTTGATAGGGCTTTTGGCAAGTAGAAAAAAGAGTGGCAATGCTTTTGGGCGAAAAACCTGAGAATTTGGGAAAACTTCTTTATAAAAGTGTCGATAATCCAATACCACCAGTGCTTACAGATAAGAAACCACTTTGCCAAGAAGTCGTACATAAGGCGACTGACGAGGATTTCGATTTATATAAAATTAGTTCCAGCACCGACAAACACGCCAGATGATGCCGGCCCATACATAACGCTTGGGATGTGTTATGCAACACATCCTGAAACAGGATGCAGTGATGTAACAATCCACCGTCTATGTATACAAAGTAAAGATGAATTATCAATATTCTTTACACCAGGGGCTAGACATATAGGTGCAATGGCAGAAAGAGCAGAGCAATTAGGACAAAGGTTACCAATTTCTATAAGCATAGGTGTTGACCCTGCAATCGAAATCGGCTCATGCTTTGAACCACCGACAACGCCAATGGGGTATGATGAGATTGCAGTTGCAGGTGCACTTAGGGGGAGGCTGTTGAGCTTTGCAAGTGCTTAACTGTCAACGAAAGAGCTATTGCAAATGCTGAGTATGTTATAGAAGGTGAAGTAATTCCAAATGTAAGAGTAAAAGAAGATCAAAACAGTAACACAGGGTATGCAATGCCAGAGTTTCCGGGTATACAGGGCCGGCAAGCGACCAATGCTGGATGATTAAAGTAAGTGCAGTAACTCACAGAAAAAATCCAATTATGCAAACTTGCATAGGTCCTAGCGAAGAACACGTATCTATGGCGGGAATTCCAACAGAGGCGAGCATATATGGAATGGTCGAAAAAGCAATGCCGGGCAGATTACAAAATGTGTATTGTTCATCAGCAGGCGGTGGAAAATACATGGCAGTACTTCAATTTAAAAAATCTGTTGCAAGTGATGAAGGACGACAAAGACAAGCAGCATTGTTGGCGTTTTCAGCATTTAGCGAGTTGAAAAACATATTTATAGTTGATGAGGATGTGGACTGTTTTGATATGAATGATGTTTTGTGGGCAATGAACACTAGATTCCAGGGAGATGTCGATATTATCACAATTCCAGGAGTTAGATGCCATCCACTAGACCCATCAAACGACCCTAGTTTTTCACCAAGCATAAGGGACCATGGAATAGCTTGCAAAACTATTTTCGATTGTACTGTTCCATTTGACCAAAAGATAGATTTAAAAGGGCTAGATTTATGGAAGTCGACCCTAATCGTTGGTTATAGGATAAGGATTTAGATTATATGAAAAGTTTAAATCACGAAATAGATAACTTAAAATATATAAAATGAGAAAAAATATAACACTTGAATAATTAATAGTAAAATTTAGATTATTTAGGATTTAATAATAGAAATAAAAATACATTAAATAATTGAGGCAAACGGAAAAATAAATAATAATTAACGCTAATAAAAAAAATTATATTAAAGCGAGAAAAAAGCTAGTAAAAAGATAATAAAAATCTAGTGGAAATCTAATAAAAGGTTAGTGGAAATCTAATAAAAAGCTAGTAAAAGGAGATTGTAAGATGAAGAAAAAATATCATAGTGGCGGCGACTGGGGCGAGTGGACTACCGCTATTAGTTCAATGTTTAAAAATTATAAAGAAAACGACGATTTTAAGTCGTATCTAATAATGAGTGACAGTGCAAAACTCACACTAAAACAAGAAACTAATTATTCATTAGAAGATGTGTATAGCTATGCAGATTTTGTACTAGATCAAAATGATATTGGCTCATTCAAAACGCATGGGATGTTGATTGTACCATGTAGTATGAAGACAATAGCCGGAATTAACAGTGGTTATGGGGGAAAACTTAATACTTAGAGCGGCCGATGTAACAATAAAGAACAAAAGAACTTTAGTCATAGCTGCAGGGAAACTCCATAGCCCAATCCATCTTAGAAATATGTACGAACTTTCACAAATGCCAGGTGTGAGAATAATTCCACCTATGATGACATTTACAATCTACCAAAAAGATATAGACGAGATGATGTACCATATCAGTGCGAAACTATTAGAACCATTTGGGATTGAGGCAAAGGAGTATAGACGATGGACGGGACTTCATACGAAAGAAAGTTGTCATTTTCAACAATCAAGTTACACGTATTAAAACTTGGTGATGACTATAATATAACGATTTTGGCGGGGACAAGCCCCACATAGGCACAAGCGTACTTTCTGTACCGAGGTTGTCTTTAAGTGGCGACAACACAATAAGCGCAACCTCATCTGTAATAAATATGATAAGTCACAAAGACGAGCACATATGCAGATACGTTGCAGAAACAGTATGTAAAAAGAAAAATGCAGTTGTACTTTGCTCAGGTGGGTTTCATGTCGACAATATAACTAAAAGATATGATAGATGAAGTATTAAAATCAGTTAGAGAATTGGCTGATATGATTTAGTTTATAATTTTTATATGCATTTTAGAAATGATTTAATTAAAAATTACAAACTATAAGCTAATAAATCATAAGTTAAAAAATCCCCTATAGATTAGGCGCTAGAAATGTCTATCTCTATAGGGGATTTTTTGTGATGATGTTTGTATGTATTCGTTATGGTATAATTATATAAAATAAGACGATAATAGAAAAATATATCTTTTAGAGAGGAGGAAATGGTATGGGGTTATATTTAAATAGTGATAGATCATTAAAAATTATGAAGAACTATACAGAAGTGATTACTTTGTAGATAAATCTTTAATAATAGAACGTTTAAATAAACTTATCGGAAAACGAAGTAAATATCTATGCATAACAAGACCTAGAAGATTTGGAAAAACAAGTGTTGCAGACATGGTAGCTGCATACTATTCAAAAGCAGTGGATTCAAAAGATATTTTGATAATTTGAATATAAGTAAGGTGAATAGTTACGAGGAAAATTTAAATAAATACAATGTGATAAATATATCTTTTAACAAGATGCCTGACAGTGGAAAAACATATGATAACTATATAAATATGATAAAACAATCTTTGATTTCTGATATTGTAAAATATTATCCAAATATAAATCCACACGAATTTTTTACAGTTGGAGATATTTTAGAGAGTACGGGAGACCAATTTATATTTGTATTAGATGAATGGGATTATATATTTAGCAAAGATTTGTTCCAAGAGAATCAAGATGATTTCTTAGAATTTTTAACATTCTTATTAAAAGACAAACCATATGTATTGCTTTGCTATATGACTGGAGTGCTTCCAATTAAAAAATACTCAAGTGGTTCGGCACTTAATATGTTTGATGAATTTACATTCTTAAAAGATAGACGATTTGGCGAATTTTTTGGATTTACAACAGATGAAGTATTGAAATTGTGTGATGAAAATCAATATATGAATTTTGAAAAGCTTGAACTATGGTATAACGGATATACTACAGCAAATGGAGTGAAAATTTATAATCCTCGTTCTGTGGTTAAAGCGCTTGAAAATAATTATTGTGAAAGTTATTGGACAAACACAGGAGCAATGGATGAAGTATCTCAGTATTTAAAATATAATGCTTTAGAAATAAGAGATGATGTAATTCAAATGGTTGTTGGAGAAGAAATTGATATAACGATAAACGAAGAATTTAGAGCAGGGCAGGGAACTCCAAAGACAAAAGAAGAAAATTACAAAGATAAATTTTTGGATAGAGAATACTTCCAATGGCAAAGTCCAAATTCTACGACACAAAGTAGTGATAGAGGAAAAATTTGATTTTAATAAAGATAGAAAAATTAATCTACATTTATTTGTTAGAAAATATAAGATGATTGACAAAAAGTCACAACCATATATTTATATTGGAACAGGTGATATTGTCGAATATAATGGTGAAAAACCTATAACTATGAAAATTAAACTGCATAATGAAGTGCCAAGTAAAATTTATAGAGAATTTATTCAAAAGGTATAAAAATTAAGGTAACAAAAAAATATAAAAAATACCAAACATATGTAATATAAGCATAAAATCAAATAATTAGAAATAATCATAAAAAATCATAATATAAACTCATTAAAACAAGTTTTATAATATTTGTTTTAACAACTTAGTCATGGTTAGTCATGTTATGTACAATTTGACACAAAAATAAAATAAAATCATATGATATATAGAAAAGCCTATGTATTATATAAAAGTAAAATAAACCTACATTATATTAATCAAATGTAAAGTAAAATACATATACAACCAAACACAATGCTTGAAATAAAAACCCAAAATGGTAACATGTGTAAAAAAGGGAAAAATATATTATTAAAGGGAGAAAACCATGAACTTAAGTGCAAGAAATAAATTAACTGCAAGAAATAAATTAACTGGGAAAATAATCGATGTAAATAAAGGAGCAGTAAACGGGGTAGTAAAAGTTGAATTACCAAACGGGATGATAGTAACTTCAACAATAAGTTTAGCTGCTATAGAAGAATTGGAGTTAGAAGTAGGAAAAGAAGCAACTGCTGTAATAAAAGCAACTTCTGTTATGATGGGATAATCCTAAATAATTTATTTAAAAATTATATATAAAGTAAATAAAATAAATTAAATTAAAACAAAGTATATAGAAATTCCTCTCTAGCGGGCAAGCCACAAGGGAGGAATTTTTTTAGCAACGGACGAAGTCGTTGGCGCCATGAGCAAAGCGAATTTTTAAGCAACAGAATCTTTGATTCGTTGGCGCCATGAACGCAGTGAATTTTAAGCAACGGACGAAGTCGCCCACGCATAAACGCAGCGAACATATACTAGTCATAAATAATACCCAAATGACGATAGATACTACTTATCTGTTTATATAATTGTGAACCAAACGTCTCTCTAGTTGCACAAATTTTATCAGCTAAGCATATAATCCATGCCTCTTTTTGAAGCTGGGGGATTGGGTTTAGCGGAAACATATGGTGCAGGATTATGTCTTTTTCTTTTTCGTTTAGATCGAATTCTTCGCTGGCATTTCTCAGAGCGATTTTTGGATGCCTAAATCCATGAAGTTTGATTGGTTTGTTTTTATCGCGCCAATCGTATAAAAAATAGTCGTGCAGAAGAGCACCCCTTATGAGCGACCTCTTGTCTACTTTAATATTTAATTTGTTTGCAATTTGACAACTCATATAAGCGACGAATATGCAGTGTTCGTACACGCTTATATCCCCATGTTGTATAAATTCTTTAGTAAGCGGGAATCTAGATTTATTATTTAGTTCGTTTATAACTTCTGAAAAATCTCTAATAAATTCTGGAATTCTATTCATTTTGACCATTCCTTTTTTTATTTAAAATAGTATTATATACATAAATATAGTCTACAATCTTATTAGAGACAAAAAATCTAACTATTTACAATTTAAGTAACATTAAATTAAGTTAATCTTAACTTAATTGTAAGACTTAAAATTTATGAATAAAACTATACATAAGTGTGCATAATAATAGTTATTATTTGGATTATTCGAAAAAATGAATAAATTAATCCATTAGAAATCTAAAAAAAATAATATTATGCATATTACTGTGCTATAATATATTTATATACAAAATACATAATCTATAGAGAAAAGAAGGGATCAAAATGCAAAACGCAGTATTTAACATTAGTGAAAGAACTGAGAAAGGCAAAAAAGTAAGAATGGAAGGTAGCATACCTGCTATAATGTATGGTCAATCATTGGGAGAACCAATTCCTTGTCAAATAACAAAAAGAGAATTAATAGACTTACTAGGATCAAAACTCTGTTTTATCATTAAAATTAAATGATAAAATCGAAAATTGTGTATTAAAAGAAGTACAAAGAGACGCATTCGGAAATATAGTACATCTAGATTTCCAATACGTTAAAAAAGGTGACACTATTAAATTAAGAGTTCCAATAAGATTTTCAGGAACTGAATCATTAGACGCAAGAAAATTATTATTAGACGATGTAATAACAGAAGTTCAATTACAAGGTAACCCTAGTGAAATGCCTGAACATATAGAAGTAGATGTTGCAGGATTAGAACATGGTGCTCAAATTCTTGCTAAAGACTTAGTAATACCTGAAACATTAAAATCTGACTTAGAACCTGATACTGTAGTCGCTAGAATAGGTTCATTAAAAACTTCATCTATAGAAGTTGAAGATGACAATAATGACGAAGAGACAGCTGAGTAATATAAATCAAAATGATACTAACTGGTACATACCAAATAAATATATTTTTTAATAAATATTCTAACAAAGATATTACTGGAGTAAATTCCAGTAATATTTTTTTGTGCAAAATTTTGGTGAGCATTAAATAGATTTATATTTTGTGATGTGGGTATATAAAAAAGAGTATGGTAAAATAATCCCAAGATAATAGGCAAAATATGTATATTTACGAATTGAAATATAATAAAATTGATATAGTTATAATGTTTCAATTTTTAAAATATGGAGGAGAATTATGGACGAATCAAGATTTATTAAGATGATAAATATAAATCCTACTCTTATAGAAAATATAAAAAATCCAACAGATGAAATGAAGTTACTTGCAGTTAGAAAAAACGGGCTAGTAATTAAATATATAGAAAATCCGACAAAAGAAATGCAAGAAATCGCAATAAGCAAAAAATGCAAAGGCGATAGAATATATAGAAAATCCAAGTGAGGACATAATGCTAAAAGCTGTTAAGAGCGGGTGGAGTAGTTTAGCATATATAAAGAGCCAACAGAAAATGTAATAAAAGCTGAAATTGAACAAGCGGGATGGGCAATACAATACATAGATGAACCAAGTGAACAGTTGCAATTAGCGGCGATTAGAAAAATTACGATGCAATAAAATATATAAAAATCCATCAGAAAAAGTTCAGTTAGAAGCGATAAAAGAGAATTATGATGCGATTAGATATATAAAAAATCCAAGTTATAAAATAGAATTAGAAGCAATAAAAAGAAAACGAATCAGCTATAAACTTTATACAAGATTTAGATGAAGAAAAAGATGGTATCATTTTTAAAACAAAATATCTTAGTTATAAAATATTTATACAAAAAACTAAGTATAGAAAAGATAGAAGAGGCTTTAAAAGAAGTGATGTCAAAAGAAGATGTAGAAGAAAATTATATAAGGGATTTTTTAAATTGCAGCGTTATAGATAGAAATAGTGATGCAATAAAATTAGATAAAGTAATATTTATATATAAATACGGAAGCAAAATGGCTAAGAAAATAGCTATGGACGAAAATTAAAAATGATGTAATTATAAAATAGTTTAGGAGAAATAATATGAATTTTTTAGATACATTTAGAAGTATTGAGCTAATACTAGAAACGGGAGAAGTACCATTAGTAGTAGGTGAAAGTGGAATCGGTAAGACGGCTTTGGCAAATAAAGTTGCAAAGAGACAATGGATGGAAGTTAGTTGTAATAGATGGAAACCTGTTAAAAGAAGGAGAAATCGGAGGACTTCCAACTGTTGAGTCTTATATAGTTAAAAGTGAAGAAGGATGTAAAATAGAAAAGAAGACAACTGTTTATGCAGTTCACACAAAGCTTAGAGAAATAGATATCGAAATTGAAAAAGGAAACAATGTACTTTTATTTATAGATGAGTTAAACCGTTGTGAACACGCAGTCCAACAAGAACTTATGAATTTAATATTAAATAGAGAAATCAACGGATATAAGTTAAACAAAGATGTAAAAATATTAGCTGCGATGAACCCATCTAATGAATATGGGGCAGAGCTTGACTACCAAGTTGTAGATATGGACCCAGCACAAGAAAACAGATTTGTTTGGCTTAATATGGAGTCAGATGCGAGCGAATGGATAAACTGGGCTATGAACAACAATATCGAGCCAAAAGTAGTTGAGTTTATATCTACATTCCCAGAATATCTACACAAGGTAAACGAAGGAGATATAAATGCAACACCTAGAAGTTTTGAGAGAATTTCTAAAACTTACTCAGTTTATAAACAAAAGAAAGACTCAATCCCTAAAGAGGTATTTTTAAACGTAATTAAAGGTAATGTGGGAAGAGTTATAGCACAAGAGTTTATGAGTTTTATAAATTCTGATGCAAAACCAATAATAAGTTATAATGATGTGTTTAATGGAGAAGAACTTGACGAAAGAGTTGTAGAACAAGTTAAAAAAATGAAAACCATACAAGACTATACATCAGTGCTATGAATATATTAAAATCACTAGAATCAGACATACAAAACAACAAATTAAATTCAGGTGGGTTTGATTATATACAAAGATTAGTAGAATTTTTAAGATTATATCCAGTTGATTTAATGGTTGGAATTATGAAAGATATAAAAAATAATTATGGCGAATTATACAAAATAGCTAGTGAAAATGAAGAATTTATAGATTTATATTTTCAATCTTACAGCTTAATAAGGGGATAAGGTATGGAAACTTATTTTAATAAAAAGAAAGAAGAACTCTACGCTCAAGCTGTTGAATTTGTTCAAAGAGCAAGTTACGATGAATCGATTGATTGGGATAAAGACATTGAGATAGAAGTGTCTGATGAATTTAGGAGGAGTTTTTCTCTCTTGTAGATAAGGTGAATTTTAACTTAATGGAAGACAAAGATAACTTCTATGGGTATTTTTTATTCCAAATGAACAGAGATTTGAAGTTTGATATGAGTAGCCCGAGTGGAGTGAATTTTAAAGGAGCTAAATACGTAATATATTTTAATCCACTTATATTTTTAAAATTAAATATGAGCCAGATGGAGACGACGATTAAACACGAAATTTTACATGTTATATCTCTACACTTAGTAAGGGCAAAGGAGCTAAAAGAAAACGGACGATATAGCACTTTGGCGATAAACTTGGCGATGGATGTAGTTGTAAACCAGTATTTAGATGCACTCCCACCATATTCAACAACTTTAGAATGGGTAAATTTAAATTATAATCTCAAGCTTGAAGCATTTCAGACTTTTGAATATTATTACAAAAAAAATCCAGATAGAATTAGATTTACAAGAAGAAAAACGAAGACGGAGAAGAACACGATACAAATACTGATGATGAGTTAGAAAATGATGAATCACAAAAAATATGGAGTTTAAAAATGAATATGATCCAGCAAAAACTCACGATATATGGGATGATTCAGATGATATAGATGAAAAGACAATGTCTGAGTTTACTCAAAAGTTTGTCAGCCTTTCGCAAAAAAGGAAAGACTCCAGAATACCTAGATTCAATAATATCTAAGTTAAAAAGCAAAAACGGAGAACTTCCATGGAATCTATACCTTAAAAAGATAATGGGGACAATAGAAGCGAACAAAAAAAGACAATAACAAGAAGAAGTAGAAGACAACCAAATAGGCTCGATTTGAGAGGAGAGCTTAGAAATCACAAAGCCGAAATTGCAGTCGCAATCGACATAAGCGGAAGTATAAGTGACGAAGAGTTCAAACAAGCTATAAAAGAAGTTTTAGCAATCGTCAAAAATCACAACCACGAAATAACTATAATAGAGTGTGACAACGAAATAAAAAAAGTATATAAAGTAAAAAAATTAAAAGACGTTCAAGATAGAGTTACAGCAGGTGGAGGAACTAAGTTTGGCCCAGTGTTTGAGTATTTAAATAACAGCACAAAAAATACAACATGCTTATCTACTTTACAGATGGAAAAGGTGAAGACTGCTTAAAAGTGCATCCAAGGGGATATAAGGTGCTTTGGGTTATTTCAGGAAAAGGAGATAAACTATCTCTTAAAGAACCATATGGTGCAGTTAAAAAACTTAGCAAAGTAAAAGAAAACAACAAAAGCAACAATATAGACTTAAAAGATATAATGTACGATGGTTATTCAATGAATAATCAGCAGCCAATTTTATAAAAATCTAACTCTATATATAAATCAAAATTTAAAAAGACACAAAAAGCCCTCTATATTATATAGAAGGCTTTTAACTTATCTAACATTATAGTGGATATTGCTTTTTATACAAGTAGCAAGCATTTCAATCTTATTTCTATTCAAATTATTAAAAACAAAAACTATGTGATAATTTCACATAGTTTTTTATTTTGCACAAATACTAATTATAACTAAAAATTTGAGATATGGAGATAAAATGAACAATTCAGAACTTATAATAACACTTACATTAATAAAAAGGATTGGGTCGAAAAACTATAAATAAAATAATAAGACAAGGTGAATTAAATCATTTAAATAGCAGTGAAATTATAGACTATTTAAATAATATAAACTTAAAAAAAATAAAACGAATTATAACTAAAGAAGAACTAAAATATGCAAATGAGATTGCAAAAATGACAATACATATTTGTGATAAAGAGGATATCAAAATCTCAACATTACTAGATAAAGACTTTCCTCAAAAACTAAAAAATATAGATGATAACCCAGTAGCTATATACTACAAAGGAAATTACAATTGTTTAGATAATAAATCCATAGCAATTATAGGTAGTAGAAACCGAGTTTGCATGGTGTGAATGTTTCTTACAAAATATCTTCAATATTATCACAAAAAGGATATACCATAGTCAGTGGCCTTGCTAATGGATGTGATACTTTTGCACATATGGGAAGTTTAAGTAATTTTGAAGGACAATAGCAGTCATGCCATGTGGATTAGATATTGTTTATCCTAAGCAAAATACAAATCTATTTAAAAATATAATAGACAATGACGGTTGTGTTATAAGTGAATATCCACCAGGACAAAATGTTTCAAAATATCAACTAATCGAAAGGGACAGACTACAAAGTGCACTTAGCGAAGGGATAATAGTAATTGAAAGTACAATAAATGGAGGCAGTTTTCATACTGTAAATTACGGTTTTAATCAAAATAAAATCGTAGCCTGTTATAAACCTAATCAACATTATTTAAATATAAAAACAGCAAAGGGAAATATAAAATTATTGCAAAATGAAGAAGTTTTACCTATTTATGATAAAGAATCATTAGATGAATTTCTAAAAAGAGTAGATAGTTTTTATAAATATAAAAATTCACAAATATATAAAGAAAAAACAGAACAAATTCAATTTAAATTTCTCAATTAAATATAAAAAATAAAAATATCTATAGTAGTATTATTTCTTGAGAAAGGCACTTAAAAAATCATACCATAATTTGGTCTATATATAAGTTTGTTATTTGTACATACTATAATCAGGATACTTTATTCTAAATAACTGTAGCTTATTTACACTACATCTTCTAAATAACTACAGTAGGTCAAAAGGAGAGCTATTATGCAAGATAAATGTACAAAACCATGCGTAGGATGTCAATGTCATAAAGGAAAAGACCCAAAAGTTAAAAAAAAAACATCAAGAACACGTAGATTTCGAGAAAAAATCTGAAGTAAACAATAGTTGGGTTTCTGCAATGCATCAAGATCCATCTACAGATGAACAATCTCATGTACAAGTCAATTACAGACAATATAAGTAAAATAGCTAACTTTGCACCAGATTTACTATAATAATCAATTAAGTTTTTAGTCAGGAGAAATGCCAAATTCATTTATTTGGCATTTTCTTTTGTTTATAACAATATGTTAAAATTTTCTATACTATGTTAAAAAATGTAAAATTAGGAGAAGAAAAAAGGAATATCTGCTAATATACATAGTAAGATATATTGATATAAAAATATATCTAAGTAAAAAATGAAAGGGGAATAGTAAATGGAAGCAAAAAAAAGTCACTCGCATAGGAATAATTCAATAGGAGAAGAACCTCCTTCGTGTCAGAGTATAGAGACACACTCGAAAAATATCCACCTAAATGATTCAAACTGGTACAAAGTAAGCACAACAGAGACATTACACAGACTTAATTCAGACAAGAATGTGGGGTTAAGCGAAGAAGATGTATCTTTTAGAAGGAGTAAATACGGAAAAAACAACTTAACAGAGAGCAAAAAAAAAAGTAAATTGGTGAGATTTTTAAAACAATTTAACAATAGCGTGATTTATATACTGTTAGTTGCAGGTGTATTGACTTTATTTATGGGACACATCTCAGACACAGTCGTAATAGGGATAGTAGTACTTGTAAATGCCTTAATAGGTTATATTCAAGAAAACAAAGCAGAAAGTGCAATTTCAAAAATAAAACAGATGTTAGTCGTAAATGCCACCGTTATTAGAAATAGTCAAAGATTAGATATAGACGCAGGGGATTTGGTACCAGGGACATTGTCTATCTAGAAGCTGGAGATAATGTACCTGCTGACATAAGAATTTTGGAAGCTAATAATTTAAAAAATCCAAGAATCTGTTTTAACAGGTGAATCAGACTCAGTTCAAAAAGATAAACAAACTCTAATCGGAACACTTACAGTAGCAGACCAGACAAATATGGCATTTGCATCTACAAGTGTTACAAATGGAGATATGATTGGGGTTGTGGTTGCGACTGGCGATTATACTCAAATAGGTAAAATAAATAAAAGTATCAATAATGTAAAACAGCAAAAAACACCTCTAATAATTTCAATAAATAATCTAGGAAAATATATATCTTATGCAATAGTATTAGTTGCAGTTTTACTTTTTGGGTTTGGCGTATTATTTGACATCTACGAAATTCCAACACTTTTATTGTCGATAGTGACGATGGTAGTTGGCTCTATTCCAGAAGGATTACCTGCTATAACATCAGTAATTCTTGCAATAGGTGTTCAAAATATGGCACGAAAAAACTCGATAGTAAAAAATCTACCTTCAGTTGAAAACACTCGGTTCAGTAAATATCATAGCAACAGACAAAACAGGTACATTGACTAAAAAATGAAATGACAATAAAAGATATAGTAACAAAACACCACAATTATATTGTTACAGGAGATGGATATTCTCCAGAAGGGGAAATATTCGAGAGTAAGGGGAAACAAGATTTATTAATTAATAAGTCTAGTGAAAAAATAAGTAGTAAATTAAAGATAGAAGGTGACTTGAAAAAGTTAATATTAATAGGTGCACTTGCAAATGATGCCAAACTAAATCAAGAAAATGACAAATGGGTTATAAATGGAGAACCTACAGACGGATGCTTTTTAACACTTTGTAAAAAGGCAAATTTAGACACATCAAATTTTATTGAAATAGACAAAATACCATTTGATTCTGACTTTAAATACATGGCTAAAATAGTTGATTTAGAAAAATAGTAGGTATTTAGTTGTAAAAGGTGCCCCAGATAAATTAATCGACGTAATTAAAAATCAAATAATAAATTTGATGATATATATTGGCAAAATGAAGTTAGCAAATTAGCTAAAAAGGGAAACGTGTTGTAGCAGTAGCATATAAAATCTATCTAAAGATATAACAAAGATACAACACGAATTATTGGATAATGATTTAAACTTAGTTGGTTTAGTGGGAATATTAGACCCTCCAAAAGAATCTGTTATTGATGCAATATTGCAAGCTAGAAATGCAGGCGTAAAAGTAAAGATGATAACAGGGGACCATCCAGAAACAGCCGTACAAACAGCTAGACAAATCAAATTGTCTGACGAAAATAGAGTTATAACAGGTAGTCAGCTCGATAAACTTACAGATAGTGAGCTAAACTCAGTTATAAAAGATTACGACATATTTGCTAGGGCAACGCCTGAAAACAAACTTAGAATAGTTAAAGCATATCAATCAAATAACTTAATAACAGCGATGACAGGCGACGGTGTAAATGATGCACCAGCATTAAAACAAGCCGACATTGGGATATCTATGGGAATCAAAGGTACAGACGTAGCCAAAGAATCTTCAGATATGGTTTTAGCAGATGACAATTTCTCAACAATAGTAGATGCTATAAAAGAAGGTAGACGAGTTTATGACAATATCAAAAAAACTATAAAGTTCTTATTGCCAACTAGTATAGCAGAAGGGTTGATAGTTTTAATAAGTATAATATTAAACAATCCACTTCCACTTGAGCCAGTTCAACTTTTATGGATCAACATGGTATCGGCCATAACTATATCATTTGCGTTTGTATTTGAACCAGCGGAAAATGATGTTATGAATAAAATCCTCGTAAAAAAGCGATAGTATAATAAAATCACAAGATACAATAAGAATATTATACGTCGCTACTATGATTGCAGGATTAGGATTGATAATAAGCCAACACCTAACATCACTAGGAATATCACAAAACATAGTGAGCACAGTAACGCTTAATATAGTAGTTTTTGTAAAATATTTTATCTTTTCAATATAAGAACAGACCACAGTGCAATATCAAAAAAACTTATTTACAAATAAAGTTGCGTTCTTAGTCGTAGGTATACTTATATCATTGCAGATGGCGATTACCTATATGCCACAAATGCATATTATATTTAGAACTGCATCACTTCAAATTACAGATTGGTTATATCCTTTCTATTGCGGTTTGATATTGTTCTCAATAGTGGAGATTGAGAAGTTTTTGAGTAATACATTAAAAAAGTTAGATAAACTTTTAAATAAAGATAATGTTTGTGGAAATTACAATTTATATGTAAAATGCTGTCACGAAAAGTCTGTAATATTTTTACAGGCTTTTTAAATTCTAAGGAAATTAGATATTATCTGCTTTTTTAGATAATGTATAATTTCCAAACTATTAACTTAAGCAACGGAATCTCCGATTCGTTGGCGCCATGAGCGAAGTGAATTTTAAGCAACGGACGAAGTCGTTGGCGCCATGAGCGAAGCGAATTTTTAAATTCTAAGGAAATTATAGAAGTATATATTTAATATAGAATCTACCAAGGTGATTTTAATATTTATTATAATAAGATATAATATAAGGAAGTAAATACTAATATAGTAAATTATATAAAATAAGAAAGAGGTGAAAGTTTGCAAGCAGTGTTTAAAATGACAGACGAAAATAAGGTGTTTTACAAGACTTTAGTTGTATTATGTATTCCAATTATAATCCAAAACTTAATATCGACATTGGTAAATATGGTCGATACTGTTATGGTTGGAAGTTTGGGAGAAGTATCGGTGGCAGCGATAGGTATAGCTAACCAATATTTCTTTTTATTTAATATGGCATTATCAGCTATCATAGGTGGGGCAGGAATTTTCATGGCCCAATTTTATGGAAAGGGAGACAAAGACAGTATAAAGAAAATAACAGGACTTAGTGTTATTGCAGCGCTAGTTTTAGGAATAGTATTTTTTATATTGGCAGTATTTTTTCCCTAATTTAATAATAAACTTTTTCTCTCACGACCCACTAGTTGTCAAACAGGCGAGAGAGTATTTTTTAGTTATAGGATTTTGTTATCCAATTATGGCAGTTAGCTATATTTTTAGTATGGGATCTAGAAGTGTTAGAAATCCTCGTTCAGGAATGGTATGTAGCTCTATATCTCTTGTTATAAATATAGTTTTAAATTATGTCTTTATATTTGGACATTTTGGAGCTCCAGCTTTAGGCGTAAAAGGAGCTGCTGTTGCGACAGTTTCTGCAAGAATTGTTGAATTTATTTTATTAATATTATATGTATATTTTATAAAAGAAGATTATGAACTTAAATTCGGAATCGAAGATATAAAAGGAATAACAAAGAACTTGCGACAAATGTAATTAAAAAGACTACACCAGTATTTTTAAACGATACATTCTGGGCATTTGGTAGCGTACTTTATTCAGTAGCATATGCAACTGCAGGTACGTCAGCTATGGCAGCTAGCCAAATCGCAAGTACAACAGGAAACTTCTTTATAATGACTGCTGTCTGTATAGCTATCGGTTCGTCAATAATGATGGGTAACGAACTAGGGGCAAACAACATAGATACAGCAATAAAATACTCTAAAAAATTCTCTGTATTAGTTACTATTGCGGGAATTTTATTTGGTGCATTATTAATAGCAGCGACTCAATATTATTAAAATTATTCAGTGTTTCGGATAGTTTAGCTCCAGATATCATAAAGATATTTAAAGTTATGGGAGTACTAATGGCGCTTAGAACGTTTAATACATTTATAGTAATAGGTGTGCTTAGAAGTGGTGGAGATACTAAATACTCATTATTCTTAGAAATGGGATGTATGTGGTTAGTTTCACTTCCAATAACATTCTTTGCTGCATACAAAGGAGTACCAATTTATATTTTAGTTGCACTTACTTATACTGAAGAAGTTGCAAAATTCATATTCGGAGTGCCGAGAGCAATTTCTAAGAAGTGGGCGAGAAATATAGTAGATAATATTTAAATAAGTGTTGAAAATAATATAAATAATTTGATACATAATAAAAAAAGCAACTATAGATATATAAGTTATATCTAATAAGTTGCTTTTTTAATTCTAAGGAAATTTAATTCAAAAGATTAATTCCATCTAAAATCATTTTACTTGTAAGTTGTGCGATTTCTTCTGGTGACTCTTTTAGTCCATTCAGTAACCAAGAATCGATTATACCGATACATCCATATAGTATAAAGTTATAAGAATATGTAAAATGTTCTTCTTTATTAAAATCAAATATATTGATGCATTTTTTAAAGACAATATCTAGTACAAGTTTTTTTATAGTTTATTGATAAAAGTGATTTCGCCTGTATCACTTAAAAGCATTGTACAAAAAATCAGCATTATCTTTTATAAGTTGAAGTATATCTCTAAGTAGAGGTTCTGGCGAATTTGTAAGATTATTTTCATAGTCAAGGGAGTGTTTGTCTAGTACGTCTTGAGAGATATAAACAGTGAACTCTCTAATTGCTCAGATAAATCATAAATATCTTTATAATGTAGATAAAAAGTCCTCTATTTAAATCTGTCAATTCGCAAAGTTCTTCAACAGTTATATCTTTAAGATCTTTTTTCTTTCTAAGTTGTATAAAACCATCTTGAAGTTGTTGTTTTGTTTTTCTTACCCTTCTATCAATTTTTTTCTCCATAACAAATCTCCTTTTATACCCAATTTTATATAATATGTTTATTTTAAGACAATAAGGTTTGTATATGTTGATATTTAAACATGTACGAGACTTATTGATTATTGAAATATAACTATGATGAAATTATAATTTATTTTGAAAAATAAATCAACACGATGTTAATTAAAAGGGGGCAAATATATGAGGAAGTTTTATGAGGTGATTGTCAATCATAGAAAGACAGTAATCGTTGTGTTTTTCATCAGTGTGGTTATTTGTGCTCTTTGTGGGACTATGGTAAATGTAAATTACGATATGAATGACTACTTGCCAGATGGGACGGCATCAATACTTACTCTTGCGGGAGTATTGTTGTGGAAAATCTCAACTCATGGTGTTCTTAGCCAATTGGGACACTTATTAGGTAGGGGAACAGTTTTATCTACTATTATTGTATTATTTGTAATCCCAGGCATGTTGTATATTTTGATACATTAATAAGAAAGACTACAGTGGGAGCAAATTTTTATGAGGGAAAACCAGAAAAAAGAAGAGTGAAAAAAAGAGAAATAAAAGAAGTAAAAGAAAGCTATTAAAAATATTCCTATATAATAAAAAGACATCTTATTATATAGGGAAGTATATAAGGTTATAAAAATATGATTTATGTATATAATAAAAATTTATGTACGCAAGTTTTAAATTAATGTAATACTGTAACACCATTGAGCATGACTTTGCTCGCTAATTGGGCCATCTCTTGTGGTGATTCTTTAAGACCGCTATTTAGCCATGACTCGATTATACCTATACATCCATAAAGCATAAAGTTAAAGAAATAATCAAAAGTCTCTACCTTTTTAGGTTTACTAAATAGTTCTGTCCAATATTGAAAACATCCATCGCGGATTATGGTTTTTAATTTATTAAAAAATGTCATCTCACCAGTATTACTTAAAAGGCAAGTACAAAAATCGGAGTTTTTCTTTTATGATTTCGAATGCTTTACACATAACGGTTTGTGGTGAAGTTTCGCCATCAACTGAATATGAATTTAAAGCCTCTTCGAATTTAAGAATAATTTCATTTTCCATTTGCTCTGATAAATCATATATATCTTTATAATGTAGATAAAAAGTACCTCTGTTTAGATCTGTCAATTCGCAAAGTTCTTTGACAGTGATATCTTTAATACTCTTACTTTTTTCTAAGGTGGATAAAACCTTCTTGTAATTGTTGTTTTGTTTTTCTAATTCTTCTGTCAGTTTTTTTTTTCTCCATAATACCCTCCTGAAAAATCAACACATTTAAAAAAGTGTTGATTTGTATACAAAATAAAATAGTACTGTCTAAATTTAAACAAAATTAAAATCATTGATTATTGAAATTCAACTATTATGAAATTATAATGGATTTTATCATTTAAATCAACACGACGTTAATTAAGGAGGATAATTTATGAGAAAGCTTTATGAGAGTATAGTCAATCATAAAAAACAGTAATAGTTGCATTTGTTATGGCTATGATTGTTTCTGCAGTTTGCAGTACTATGGTAAATGTCAATTACGACATAAATGATTATTTACCAGATGGGACAGCATCAACAGTGGCTCTTGATACTATGAATGAAGAATACGACATGAGTATCCCTAATGCAAGAGTTATGGTTTCCAATTTGACCGTTGCACAGGCACTTGAGATGAAACAAAAGTTATCGGAAATTGATGGGGTAGATGATGTAACATGGCTAGATGACGCTATAGATACAGATATACCTTTAGAAACAGCAGATAAGGACACTGTAGAAAATTATTATAAAGATAATAAGGCATTATTTACAGTAACAATTAATGAACATACAAGAATTGAGACAGTAAACGCGATTAGAGATTTAATCGGTGACGACAATTCTATGGCAGGGGCAGCAATAAATACAGCTATTGCAGCACAAGCGACAAATAAAGAAGTAAAAAATATAATATTCTTAGTAATACCAATATGTTTAGCAGTTTTATTCTTAACTTCAAGTTCATGGATAGAACCTATATTATTACTAGGGTCAATAGGGGTAGCAATATTACTTAATAAAGGTAGTAACTTAATGTTTGGTACGATTTCATTCGTAACAAATGCAGCCGGTGGTGTACTTCAGTTGGCGGTATCGATGGACTACTCGATATTCTTATTACACCGTTTCCAAGAAATGAGAGAAGAAGGTCAAGCTCCAAAAGAGGCTATGATCAATGCCCTTTGTAAATCAACAGGTTCGATTTTATCAAGTGGGCTTACAACAGTAATCGGGTTCGCAGCACTTATACTTATGAGATTTAAAATAGGTCCAGATATGGGTCTTGCAATGGCTAAAGCTATATTCTTAAGTTTAATAACAGTCTTTGTATTATTCCCAGTAGTATTACTATACTGTTATCCACTAATAGATAAAACAAAACATAAATCATTCTTACCTGACTTTGGTAAATTTGGACAATTTGTTACTAAACTTATGGTTCCATCAGTATTAGTATTTGTATTATTCATAATACCTTGTAACTTAGGTCAAAAAGAGAACTTCTTCTCTTATGGATCATCACAAATATTCAGTACTGATACACAAATAGGTAGAGATACTAAAATAATAGAAGATACTTTTGGAAAATCAAACAACTTAGTTTTAATGGTTCCAAAAGGTGATTTAGAAAAAGAAACTGAATTAAGTAAAAATTACACGATATGCCAGAGGTTACAAGCATACTTTCTTATGTAGATAATGCTGGGGCTGAGGTACCTATGGATTATGTAGATAATGAAACATTATCTAAATTAATATCAGATAACTACAGTAGATTAGTTCTTACAGTAGATGCTGATTTTGAAGGTGAAAAAACTTTCAACCTTATAGAAGAAATTCGTTCACTAGCTAAATCTTATTATGGAGATAAATATCTTTTAGCAGGTGAAAGTGCAAGTACTTACGACTTAATGGATACTATCACAAAGATAACGATAGAGTAAATCTTATAGCAATAGGTGCAGTATTTGTAGTATTACTTCTTAGTATGAAATCAATAACTATACCAGTTATATTAGTATTAGCGATAGAAACAGCAATTTGGATAAACTTATCAGTTCCATATTTCACAAATGACTTCGTATTCTATATAGCATACTTAATCATAAGTTCTGTACAATTAGGTGCGACAGTTGACTACGCGATACTTCTTACAAGTAGATATATGGAAGTTAGAGACAGCATCTAAAAAGAAAACTATCGTAGAAACTTTAAGATCACAACAGTATCAATTATGACATCAGCATCAATACTTACTATTGCTGGTCTTCTACTATGGAAAATATCAACACACGGAATACTTAGCCAATTAGGACATTTATTAGCAAGAGGTACGGCATTATCAACATTAATTGTTCTATTTGTAATTCCGGGAATGTTATATATATTTGATGGATTAATCCAAAAAAACAACAGTTGAGTTAAATTCTTCAATAAGAAAGAAAAAGAATCATACGAAAAGATGGTTATAAAGGTTTAGAGTTAGACTAAGGTTTTACCTTAGTTTAACCTAAGATTAAAACGATAAATTTAGTTAATAAAAATAGATTTAAACTTGATAAAATAGGAGAGTGCGTTATATGAAAAATTACAATAAAATCGTTGCAGTTGCGATGGCTGGGGCAATATGTGGTTCTAGTGCATTTACATCAGTTTCATTAGCAGCTACAAAATCAAAGTGAAAAAGGAAGAAGTAATTTATGCAAATTTAAGTACTTCTGGTGAGATAGAAAAATATATGCAGTAAACATATTTAAAGATAAAGATATAGTTGACTATGGAAATTACGACGAAGTAAAAACATGACTTCAAGTGATGAAATAAAATATTCAAATGGAAAAATAACAATAGATAATTCTTGGGGGACGAAATTATACTACCAAGGTATTATGAAATCAAAATACTGAAATGCCATGGAATATAAAAAAGTAAAATATAAATTAGACGGAAAAGAATACAAAGCACAAGATCTTGCTGGATAAAAGCGGTAAATTAGAAATAACAATTTCTATAAAGAAAAACGAAAACTGCAAAAAACTTCTTTGAAAACTATGCATTACAAACAGTTCTTCAATTAGACACAAACTTATGTAAAACATAGAAAGTGAAAGTGCTACTATGGCTAATGTAGGTAGTTTTAAAACAACTTACTTATACAATATTACCAGGAAATGAAAAAGAAATAAAAATATCAACAGATGTAACTGATTTTGAAATGAGTGGAATCAAGTAAACGGAATAAACTTAAACTTAGGATTAGATACTGATTCTATAGATACATCAGCATTAACTGGTGAACTTGATAAATTAAAAGATGCAGTTAATGATTTAGATGATGGAGCTAACGAATTAAACGATGGTAAAAAATTAGATGATGGTGCAGTTTCTTTAGCAAATGGTATAAAAACTATACAAGATGGATTAAATCAATTAAACTCAAAATCATCTAAAAGCTTAAATAGTGGTTCTAGTGAAGTATTGTGCATTAAAAACAATACAATCATCACTTAACAATGTATCAACTTCAGCTAAAGACTTAAAACAATTATCTTCAGCATCGACTAGTATAAAATCTGGAATAGACAGCTTAGTAAAGGATTAAAACTGTAAATTCTAGTATAAGACACATATAACAGCAGTTTAAAATGCAGGATTAATAGTGCAAGTGCAGAACTTTACCAAAAAACCAAGCAGCTAAATCTTTTAGGAATAACAAGCACTCAAAAAATTATATATTGTGCATATACATCAGGTGGAAACCAAGTTTCTGCAGAATTAGCTAGAATAACTCAAATCAGGTAATCTGAAAACGGTAGCATTATAAACAAGTATCAGCAGGTAATACTGATGCAGTTACATAATATGTTCAAACAGGTAAATTAATATCTGTAGAAACTTTATTAAAAGCAGATGCAAGTTATATCAGGAAGTTCTCAACTTATAAACGGAATAGATGCACAAAAATGAGTACATCTTCAGGCCAAAACACTACTTTAATGAGTGGTGCAGTATCATTACAAACTAACTACAAAAAATTCGATGACTAGCATACAAGATTTAGTTTCTTCGTTAAATAACTTAATGGCAAATATGACTCAATTAAAAAATGGTATAAACAAATTAACTGATAACTATGCAGTTTTAGATAGCGGAATAAAAGAATAAAAATACAAGTGCAGTAAACAAAAATAACTAATGGATATTCAAAAGTTTATGAAGGAGCTTTAGACTTAGTAGTAAAGTGGAACACATAGTTTATATAAAGGAACAACAGAACTTACTGATGGAACTGGCAATTCAAAGGTGAAACATCAGATCTTGACTCCTAAAGTTGATGATGAAGTAGATTCTAATGATGAATAACTTTGCAGGTGGGGACTTCAGAAGTTGAATCATTCATCAGATAAATACGAATGTAGATTCAGGTACAATTCGTAATAAAAAGCGAAGCTATTAAAAAAGAAGAAGTTAAAGTAGAAGAAAAACTGAAGAACTTAACTTCACAGCAAAAAAATTAATCATTATTCCGTAAATAATCCTTTCTTAATTTAATAAATACATGCCCCCTTTTAGATAAACAAATGTTTATTCAAAGGGATTTTATTTATTTTAATACATTCTATATTTCGAAAATAACAAGTAGTATAATTTATTTAAAAGTTAAAAAACTGGAGGTAACTTATGAGCAAAAAAATATATATAAATAAAGAAGATTCAATAGTATCAATGTCTTCAAATAATAAAAGCAAAACATTACTGCAAATCTGGTAGCACAGTAGTATTTCAGACTTCAGATTGTTATAATGGCAATTTAAAAAGTGAAAGTGACTTTTATTTCATTTAATAGACTATTCTAATATAAATCCAGCAACAGGCCTTTTATATATAGAAAATGCAGAGAGCCTGAGATGTGCTTTTAGAGTTGATATTTTAGAAATAAAATTAGATTCGCAAGGGGCTATGTCTGTATCACCAGGAAGGGAGCATTAAAGGATTTTGTTGAAGAAGAACGTGCGTAAAAATTATAAAAATAGAAGATGGATATGCAGTATTTAATGATATTTTCAAAGTTTCCAATAAATCCGATGATA
>VOFB01003693.1_pt1 | contig 42735 bp, 55 predicted proteins | sample 5384141 | NCBI WGS metagenome assembly VOFB01 (sample SAMN12384721, study PRJNA508395) | human gut metagenome | isolation source: healthy gut A | host: Homo sapiens
TGAAGCGGAAAGCCAATGCAAACAGAAGAGCGCAACAGCTGCCAGTGCGATTGTTGAAACAGGCAACCGCACTGAGATATGCCAGGGTATTTATCGGTGAGCAGCGCTGCCGCCGGACCGAGAAAGCGGGAGTTTATTTAAGAGTTGAAACCGAGAACCGTGCGGACGCGGCAGGGCGACTACGGCGTTGATTCTGAAGTCGCCGAGAAACGCCGATCTATTGGCCAGACGCTTGCAATCTGGTCTATCTGAAATTGCACCATGCTTTACAACGAGCTGTTTTGTCCGGCAGGCCCATTATTCGTCGCCAGCCGATCTTTGAACGAAAGAGAAGCGCATAGCTGGACTTGATTATCCGGTGATGATGAAAGCGAGGGCGTGACCAGCCATGAAAGGGAAAAATCAGATGTTATAAGTGTCAATGAACTCATCCGCTGGGCAGAGGAAATCTATCAAGACGGAACCAATCTACTGTTGAGAGGTAAGCTATGATTTTGGAAGCCATGTTAATGGGGAGTTTATCCCTGCGAGGCGCTTGTACCCCACATCAAATGGAATGCCTGAAAGGGCAAAGTCATAGCCTGTGAAAAGCTCATGGAGCAGCTGTCCCAGCGGCCCAGCAGTAGTGGTTCAGCGGTGAGGAACTCCGGGCGCAGATGCGTTCGCCTGAATGTGAAGAAAGCGAACACTTGGCGCATGGCTTTTCCGCTGGCTGATGTCTGGCAGGGAGTCATGAACAAGTGCGCAGAAGAAAAGAAAAATAGAAGAAGAAAAGTCGCCTTGAGCGAAGAAACCAGCCGCGGTTTCAGCACTGCAGATTTATCACTGGTGATGGGGTAAATTTATCAATAGTGAGCGCATAGCACCACTTCCTCATGGGAGCTGCTTAATTGAATAGAATTTGAAAAAATTTTACAGCGGGGTGTCGGATTTAAGTCCCGGAAAGAACCTGGTATTACTGAATTATTTTTTGCACCCCCAAAAAGGGCACCTGTCTTGATGGGCAGGATAGATGGTATCCACTTCTTGCTCATTCTGTGACTGAGAGATTATTTTCTCTACCTAGTCTCCATTTAGTTTCCTCCTGATTATGTCCGTAACAGTAATTCCATCGACCTTCTGGCGGCTTATACCTGTGGTGATGGCGGCAGTGGAAATTCGCCGTGGATGTGGAACCAGCTAATAGTTTGAAGTCTTCAATGAAACCCCAACTGGTGAACAACAGCAAACTTATCAGGAAACTGTGAGAAGATGAATTACCATGGAACAACATACAAAACCTGCACCTCCTTTGAGTCACAGTCAGATTAAATATTGCATGGTGGAAGATATCATGATAATGACAGGATTCTCAGAGGCAGAACAGGTCGTTCCTGAATGGAACATTCCTACTATTAGACTTGTATTTATCGAGGTGAAGATCCTGGCAAGAGACTAAGCTGGGAGAAATAATTCTATTTTATCATTGGTAATTCCTGGTCGCTATTCATGTAGTTAAAGGACTACGTTGATTCTTGTATGAAAGACCAGAAAGATCTAATTTGCTGAAAAATGAATCGACCAAAAATACATCATGTAGCACTTACCTGTGGAGCAACAATAGATGTAGATGGAATGGAAAAACTACTGAGCCTTTAACTCGAACCTGCTGAACGAGAAAATATTACAGACAACCCATATGTCGGAAGCTGGTCCTTTGATATGTTGTCAATAGTTAAAGCAAATGTAAATTGACCATTATGGGATAGTATGGCCAACATATGTAGACGATTCTGTGAACCGCCATCTTGAAAATTCAATAACTTTTCTGTTAATGGAGCAAACTAGACAAAGTCCAGGCTCACATTTCAGTTCACAAAATCTGGAAAGATTCATTATGCCCATCCTGAAAGAAGGAATTAACTGATCGTGGTGAAAATGGAACAGTGACAGTTCTCAAAGAAGTTTGGCCTGATCGCTGATTTGCCGCGAGCGATCTTCTACCCCTGAACCGATGGAACATTTGGCTTTTGACCGCATAGCCATGATAGACTGAAGTTACAATGACGATCATTCGTTCCATCCAGCTGGCGTAGTCTGCTCTTGCTGCCGGTTATTGGTGCGCATGGTCCCACAGCAGTTATATAGTGAACAAATTCACGCTAAAAACCCCATGTCGTTGTTCGCTCTGCACTTTGAACCTGCCGGGTATTTATGTCGAGTGGCGTATCAAAGTTCGCCAGTTTGGACAAAGCAGTCGATTCCTTAAATTATCTTAAAATGTCTTTAACTTTGGCGGCGCATTTCATGCCTTCGAGAGTGCTCCCAGAGCCATTCTCCGTCGTGCGGAAGAAAAACTGCATTATCTGAGATCGTTGCGTTCATTGTTCCGTCAAGGTGGTTATTCTCCCTTGGTGCCAGCTAAAGTTGCTTATTCCTGTGGACTTGCTGTCCGTAAACGGTTTTGACAAACCGCCTGCTGCCAGCAGCAAGTTTGAAAAATCAAGAATCTGACGATAAAAGAGAGCAGATTCCATGAAAAAAGAAATTACCCGCTAATCCTCTTGTTATTTTATTGGTGTGTTATTTTCTATTTCCTTATAAAACAATATTAAACTGCAAATGTTTAGAAGTTATATTATCGCCAATCTCTCAAAAAATTCTGACATTGATTGCGATTAAAGCATTTCCACATGTCGGTTTCATTTATTTCACCCACAGGACAGCATAGACCATTAATTTTTCTGTTCATGCAACCGGCCCTGGCTTGTCTTTGAGCCCGTAAGTGGCGATATGTTGAGGTTGATTACTGGTAGAATTGTTTGCTTTTAGTAACAATCTGCATTTATCTCACTGAATTACCCCAAAAATATTGTTCCACTTTGAAGTGATTATTATAACGCATTCAGCATTTATATTGATAAAAGCTCTTCGCCATCCTCATGGAAACATCTGTTTCTATGATACGGAAACAGAATATCTCAAACAACTTTGACTTCACACTCTAATTTTATCTGAACTAATCACAATGAATTAGCCTGAAAGATCATTGATTTGTCATCTATAAAAGTTATTTTGCCTTTTTAACCTCCCATTTTCAAAAGAGGCCTAAAAATGAAACCTGAAAAAAACTGAAGGCCTGGATTGAAAAGAATAATTTGAGACACAGCTTTTTGCAGAAATTGTTAATAAGCTGGTCGGTGTTGAAGTATCTGGAGAGAGACAAAAAGCGCATCCACTGCTAGACCATGGCATTTGATTGGTGGTTTCTGTCTCTGGAGGTCAAAAGATCTCACAACACGCACTGAAATTGACAGAATGGAACATTCTTTTCTCTGTCCAGTCCAGCGAGCTGCTCCTGGCACATATGATTTTACTCACAACTGAACCAAGCGAACAGAGAAAGAGCTTGTTTATTATACCTGGCTCATCGAGCGCCTCACGCAGTGACCAAGCGAAGCGCAGGACAGTCCGCCGACAGCCGCCGCCTGGCCGGGAGCGATTTATGAAGAGTCATTATAATACAGCGACTACACCCGCAAGGGCGGCGTGATTCCGGCTCTGACATTCTCCTGCTGTCCATCGCCTGAATATGGCATCAGACCCGTGAATGTGCAAAAAAGTCATTGATGCGTGGAAAGAACGCCCAGCTTGTATTATAGTTGATACGAATCTTCCTGAGGGAAAACATCGCTCTGTGCGGCAATTTTGTTGAGAACTTTAGAGCCGGGGCATCGTGGCTTGATCTTCGCCGTACAACAGCCAGACCGAGGACACGGCACACCAAACCCGTATAAAGCTTGTCCCATCCGTCCCATCGAGCAGAACGGCAATGGGGACTAAACGTCGCCGTGATGAGCTGACGACGACGGCAAAACCGTATCCGACGCAAAGAGTTCAACGCTTCCCAACACCGACTGGGCAGTCCCAAACGCTGGAAACCGCATCGGAGCTATGCAACGCCAAGTTTGCTGAAAAAGGGGCCACATCGCATATCGACCACCGAAGCAGCGCCAGGCGGGATCTTCCAACCGTCCACGAGCGCAACCGTCCAAGGCTGGAGAAGAAAAGCATACGCAACGAAGGGCGAAAGCAACGCTGGACCAGCAACCAATGCCGTTATCCGACATCAAGAAGAAAAAACTCTCTGTTCCGATTGATTGCCGAAGCAAAGCCCGCCGCCGCAGGCACCCAACCTTTCTGCTGAACGCCATTACACCAGCCGCAGAGCTGGGCATACTCCAAAAGCAAAATCAGCGCAACCTGCAAAAGAACGAGACCTACCATTCTCCGCAAACGGCATTACCCCTTGAAGATTTGAAAGCGTCATGAAACACACCCTAAAAAGAGTTTGAAGAAAACGCACGAACAAACCGCCCGAACGAAAGCAATTCTAGCCCAGACAGCTCCTGCTTGAAGCCCACCACATGCTTGCAGAAAACCGCCGAGAAGCCCAGAGCCGCGCAGGAGCATGAAGCGGAACTGAAAACAGCGCTCTACGCCGCTGATCGGTGCTGGACCGGAGAGTTCCTTGGATGCGGCAGTGAGGCGAAAAGCCGTCCCGATCGAGTACGACGAGCTGGAACAGGCAGAGTTTAATACCGCCGATTACCCTACACCGTCTTTGAAGGTCCAGATACTGCCGCCCGATTTTAATCAGCGTACAGAGAACAACGCACCAAAAACTCCACCCCAAACACGACACAAAAAAAGCGAGGATGACCTATGAATGACACACAAGCTACTCAGACACTTGGCGAACGCCGTCAGTCTGGAAGATTTTCTCCAACACAGGGAGAGAGCGTATCAAAGTGACGGGAATACGCTGGAAAGAACAACTCATGACAACTGAACAAAATGGTTTCCCACGCCACAGCAAGTTGCGGTAACCCATTGACCTTGTCATGAAAGTTTTACGCAAACCTTTCCCGAAGAACCAGTCTTAACCGGCGAAAGCGAACAGAGCAAGCTTTGGCCAGCACCACCACAGCGCTTCACTGCCCTGCACAACAGAACAGCCGACAGAGAACCCAATATCTTTGCGAAAGCCGAGTCTCAACGCTTGTTGAGGCTTTCTTCGTGATAATACGAGGACGCAAAGCGGCACAATGCCATGCTTGTCGGCACACACCGGAAGCCGACACCCATGAGAGGAACTATGGCACAAACCAGACACACCCATTCGGTCTGACAAACCCATCTGTTCACTTAAGAAACGCAACCAGCTCTTGTCTTAAGCACCGATTGACCATTCCTTATCTCCTTTATCCCAGGACCGGACAAGGAGCCACCTGCCCTGCGTCCAGCAAAGCCCCTAACCGTTTCTTTCTGAAACGCGACACTCAAAGTTCTCACCTGACAGCGACAATGGAAGCGAAGCCTGACAAACTGGCACAGTCCATTCCCGGCGAGATAGCCGTCACCCTTGTCCCGGCAAGGAAAGACTGGAACGAGCTCCGTCAGCAAGGGACACCCATCCGCAAATTCAACCATACAACACGTCAGAGACATCTGACCAACCAGCCCAATTGTTCCCCATGCCCGCGGCAGATGAGCTGACGGTTGATTACTATGGCTTCCAACCCCTTTAAAGCATGATTATATTACAGGCAACCCCGGCGAGGGCGCGATCATAAGCCATGCGCATACGGCTCTTCAACCAAAAGATTTTACCCGAAGGAAACCCTGAGCCTCCAAACATCATCTACCAGACCGCAGAGATGGTCCAAGTACCTCGCCGCCCCGACTGATGGAAGCGGAAGCAGACCTGAAAGATGCTGTCATTGACGATTAGCACCGCCAATCTCGCCGATGAGCGCTAGCAAGCAACCTGGAAAACAACGGCTGGTTACAAACTGCAGGCGTTTCTATGCGATGTGGACATGAACCGGCAAATGAACCGTCCCATCTTCCCAGTCTCGCAGAATGCACAGGCTACCGGTGCGCTATCGTGCGATAGCACCCAACAAATTTCAGAACACAGCACTACAGCTTAGGCACGGAATCGACAGCGCAGTCCGCAGCCTCGTTTCTCCATCCAAGCCAGAAGACAGCCCCACAACCAGGTGCTTACCAGAGAAAACCCTTTGCGCCGCCCGGAAAGTCCCTTACCTTTCCTCTCTGAGACGAAAGGCTTTAATGATAGTTATGACACACCGCCGGAGCTTCCAGGCAGACAACACCAGCACAGAGCAAACACCGCACAAGCGCAAATGCCCATTCTGAAACTCCTTGCTGACGAAAAGCAGCCGAGCAGAGCTGGAAAAGGCACTCACGAGCTGGACTTACCCACCGAGAACGGCAAGAGCCGTATCGGGCAGACTCAGAACCGAGAAAGACGGCACAGCATGACTGCTACCCGAGGACAACAGGAACACGGCAAGCGTAAAGCACGGCAAGTACTTTATAGATACCCTAATGCTGCCGCCTGCCTTTGCTCCCTCATACCGACACCGCCGATGACAACAGTTACCGGCAATTTTTCATTTACAGAGAAATTAACACACAACCAACACCGCCACCTGACTGTCAAAGAGATCAAAACCACACCATATCAGTCCAGTCCACTTCAGCGAACCCGCCAAGGAGACGATGGAGGACTGCACTCCGTGAAGAAGTCCGCAAATGTGACATTTTTTGAATTGACGAAAAAGTCCCGACTTTTCGCCCCTGGTGACAAATCGATACCTGGTGTCGCCGGTGGCTGGCGCCCTTCAATCTGCCGCAGATCAAAGCCGTCACCGACCGCGATGTCCTTACACGCCAGTGCTCGCACGCGTCATCCCGATAATGATACGACTTTACTTTTAGTAGTCTTCTGGTAATTTGTGATCTTCCAGACCCTTTACTACTGCACCAGATCACGGTTCTCGTCTCTGCCATGTGCATTTCAGCCCGGATGAAGCCACTGCCTTGACCTGCCGGGGTCGCTGTGGAAAGCTTGGTGACCGCGTGCTCACGCAATACCTCCTGTGGAAACCATCATCCAGGAACAGGTGCAGATCAAGGAAATTTGCAGCAAGGACTCGCGAAACCATTCCCGGAACCCGACACGCCGCTTTATCTGGCGGCAACAGGCAGCAACGGCCAGCGGTTATTTCGAGGCACTGTAGTCCACCATCGGCCACCAGCATCTACTGGCAGACTTAAACAGGTCCGGTCTTACTTCCACCAACTTCCAGATCAGTGGGCGGAATCGCCACGCCGGACGAGTAGTGATGCTGGATAACCGGTGGCTATTCTTTGTTCATCCGCGGCACATGGCCGGTGATGATGAAAAGTATGAGCTCATGGAGCGCATCCCGCCGTCCGCTATGGTGGATGGCGGTGGACTGCCCTCAGCATCCACCACTTTTGAGGGTGGAGCTTCCGGTTTGGCTGGCCGTCTTAAATTGATTTTGATTAATGAAAAGGGAGAATGCCGCAGCGATGAAACATGACGGAATGAACAAAAAGTTTTGAGAGAAAGGCAAAGCGCGTCTGGTTTCCGTGCGTCGCCAGCCTTTGCTTGCCGTCACCGTAGCTGCGTTGGCGCAGATGACCGCCGATTTGCGGGTCAACAACCGCCTCACTTACCGCTGATCCGCGCCGCTGGCCTCCCGTCAGCTTCGGTATTTGTGTGCCTGTCTCTGGCGAGCCATGACCCTCCCAGCGCGCCAACGGTATGCCGGACGGTGGCAAGGTATCGTTTCGCCATTCGCTATGATCCTTCCCTCAATTGAATGCGGCAGGGGCGGAATGGTACGATGCTTGTTCCACCTGTTCTTCCCGAGGTGATTTGATTTTGGAAGCGGAAACGGATCGTGATACTGAATCGGTTGAAATGGAATTGAAGGTTGGCGGTAGATCTGGCAGCCTTTTATCAGCACCTCGCCGGAGTCCTCATATGGCGTGAACCGGAATGTCATCACGTGAACATCAACGATGGTTGAAAAGCCGTGTAAAAGCGCGAAAGCGTTGCATTAGGAAAGTCAAGACCTGCAGCTTTCAACGAGATGTAGCAGCCGGAAGCGGCTTTCAAACGTCATCCGCTTTGAAGCAGGCGCGGTATCGCGTGAGCTGATGATCGGCGCGCCGTTCAGGGCATGGTGGACACGCACCGCGATCTCCGGGCCGACGGCGATGTCTGCCGCCTCGCTACGTCGATGAAATTGGTGAGTGTCATTCCATGGGCTTTATTTTAATTCATCCCCTGGCCAGTGACGTCGCCAAGCCCCTTTTTATTCTCAAAAGCGTCTCGTCATGATACTTGATTTGCACGCTTTTTTAAGCTCTATATCGCACGCCACGCACCATCCCTGCTGGCCAAGTTTAGGGACAGCTCCTCCGCGGTCATTTTTGAAAAGCTATGCTTCCCTCGCCATCTGTCTGGTGGCTGTGTCATCAGAGCTGGCTTTGTGACCTTCTCTGCTCTTGCCTGTCCTCACCTGCCATCGTGACGATACATTGCTGGCTGCAAATGCACCATCAAAACCATGGAAGTGAACTGATCTCAATGCAGCCAGGGCATCAGACATTAACATCCTGGATGGCCTGGCTGATCTGAAGCCACAGACCCTCTCAGCACATTGGTGTTCGCTGTTCTCCTGTGCTTTAGAAAGAAATACTCATAGCGTTAAATGTCATCCCGTGCCTCATAACAAGACGATGCTGGATCAGCAAAGCAACAGGACAAGCACCTACCAGTCTTTGCTATGGAATGATGCGTCTGCCATCGGTGGCGGCTATACAACCGTGGAAATCACCGCCGCATGGACACAGTGCTGGATGGTCATTCAGTCATGCGGCCAGCCGGGAGAAGCTGCGGACGCTGCCTGGCGACTCATCGTGTCATCCATTTGTTTTGTGTATAGTACCATGACTGCACAGAAGAGTCTGTTCAGCAAACCTGAAAACCTGAGGCAGATCCATTGAGCCCGCATCAATGAAAGAAGCATGAATGAGAAATGGCTGTCCCTATGTAGCAGTTTTTTGCTCGGAATTGCTTTTATGGTCTGCCGTGCTAGTGGCGGCATTTGGCTCTGCGCCCAGTTAAAATGGGAGATTCGGTTGGGTTCAGGCCATGCCCCTTCTTTGCCCCTAAGTGCTTTTTTCAGGCGAACGGCATGACGCTGAACGCTTTGTTTCCAGACTGTGTTCAAATCAACATACGTGCCTGGAAAATCTGAACTGATGAGGCCTCAACCTGATTAAACCCCCACACTGAAGAGACAAAGAAAGCGCCTATTGTCCTGAGGACTAAAAGGATCATCCCCATCCTGACCTGGCTTCCTCGGATGGGTTCCTTTAACTCTTAAGTATCTAAACACTGTTTAGCGGACACATCAATCTCACGCTATCGCCTCTGAGGGATAAACAGCTGAACAAAAGGACACTGCCCACCAAGCGTTCTGACCATTTAATTTTGAGAGAACTATCCTGGTGAGATGATCTGATCATGGACGGCAATATAACGCCATGCCGCTGGATAGCAGATGATCCAACAGTGGCCACTGTCCGGTCCACAAGAAAATGTAGAGAGGCTCCTGCAAGTATTTTTTTGACTGCACGGTCCATACTTCTTCCCGGGTCTGAACCACATGGAGACCACTGCGAGAACTGATCCGCCTCCAGTATCCCAAAAAGATTTCATGTGGCGGAGAAAGCTTGCCCGCTTTGACCTCCTGGAGCACACCATGAAAATGCGCCTTCCATGGATCATCTGCCCGATTAAATCAAAAAAGGATCATTTTATCGCGGGCGGTAAGCGGCCGTACCGTTTTGTGCGAGGCGCTAGCTGGTATTGGCGGATTCATGATCAATGAGCTTAACAGCTTGAACCCGAAGTCTGCCGTCCATCGACATCGGCCCTGTCCCACCGATGAAGCGTGGGGAGATGCAGAAACCGCCTGCTGCGTGGAGACCAATGACCAACTGGCGCGAACGCCAACAATAAATTTCTTTCTGCCGGTACCATGCGATTTGGGAGCAAGCAGAGTAATCCGCGGATCCACCCACCCGCGACCAGCGGATGATGCTTGCCGTGGGCACGCCAGTACCCGGCAGACAGCGAAGAAACCGATGCGACAATGAAACGTCTAAACTTGTTGCCCGCAACTCTGTCAACACGACACCGAAACTGGCGAGTGATCTGTTGAGATTGTGCCGCCGTTGGGCTCGTTGCATCATGCCCCAAAAAGCACTGACCACAGCGTTGGCTGTCCTCATGCCCTTTAGTGCCCAGGAGATCTGGGATCGGCGGTGTGTACTATGGCAGAATGCCATCGCAAAAATCTCATCGTGGCGGACCGCAGGCGCCTTCAACGGCACCATCGCCCGGGCGTTCCTGCCCGGCAATCCCTTCAGCGCCAGAGATGGTGCTCACGGCGTTCCCACGCAGGACGATATCATCGTCACGATCCGGAGTCGGAGTACCGCCTCTACCAGGCTGACCGCGGTCAGGTCATCAACATCTCCTGCCAGTTCCCACCGCGGTCAACGCCATGATGCGGAGCAGGGCTATGGGGACGGAGAAAACCCCGGTGCTGGAAACTGAGTTCCTGCCTCCTCTGTAATATTTATTGGGCAAGGTTGTCCGCCAAGCGAAAAAACTGTCATCGACCGCTGTACCGCCCAGGTGCCGGGATTCGGTATCCGGCATGGGCTATCACGGCAAGTGGTCCCCACCTTGCAGTGGACTTCCATCGCCGAGTTTCACCGCCAGCCGGAAAGTGAAGTACAGATAAGTTGGCTATCGACCGTTGGCGACGGCAATCTAACACTCGCCAAGCTCAATTAATGGACAATTAATGCCCGTGTAATCCTCAAGCGCGATGGATCTGGAATTTGGTGTTAGCCTGCCGTGATGCCGGTAAAGCCGATGGGCATCTTTCAACGATCATCTCAAACGCGGCTTAAAGCGCGTCGGCTCCGATTCGGTTATTTGGAGAGACCATTCGTTGTTCCATGAAGAAAGCCACCCCTTCACCCTGTGGAAACGAATGCGAAAAATAACAGTTTGCGCCGGGAATCAACAGAATGATTGAAGATCTGCCTTAGTCCCGCGTCGGCTCGCAATGCTGGCGAACCTGAATTTCTATCACAAGTTGAACCAGGCGGACAGACTGGAAGAACTGGCGCCTGCTGAATCATCCTGAGACCAGCCTCCGTCACCTGAATGTGGACTCCTGGCCGGGGGATTGACTTATTCAAAAGCATCGTGCTCGTGGACAAGTTTTCCCACACCAGGTTATGCCTAGAGATATCGACCGCCCTCTCAATCTTGCCATGATGCCATGGAAAAATCAAAGAAACCCATTTTCCTCGAAAAAGGCATCGACCGTGAGAACGCCTGGCGAGTTCGACGACGGCCTGAGCGTCGTGGACGCCCGGAGCATGTTCAGGCACGGGTGGTGCAGATGAGCATGGGCGGCACAACATTATATGCCATGCCCATAGCCTGCGTCGGCAGAAAGAACCACCCGCGCTGGAAAGAAAACCCAGAGCAATGCCTATGGGCGGCGCTCCCTGCCGACACAGAGCGCCCGTCATGTGAAAAAGATACCACTTTGCCGCAGGAGCGCCGTGAGCGTGGAACGCAAAGCGTCATGTCAAAGATATCATATCGCTACAGACAGAGACAGAATGGAAACCCGCAGAAAGTGCCTGATGAGAACGCGGAAAAGCCGCCTTTGATGGCAGCGCGTCATGCCGTTTGAATCAAGACGCGCCTTACATCGATTGCGGATTTGCCGACAGAATGCGTTCGAGTAGATACCGTTATCAAAGAATCTGGTCCAGTTTTACCAACCAGCGAGGAAAGTACTGCCGATAAGTATCGTCTTCTTTGTTTCGCGTTCTAATAGCTGATAAACTTTGAGTCCGGCACAGCGAGGCGCTACGCGCGAACGCGCATGGAAGCCAGCGTGCGGCGATGGCGCGGCATCAGCAAGTCAGCAGCGTGAACATCATGCAGAAAGCATCCCTTTGGTATCAGCGCTCGCACATCCTGTCCGGGCCGCCAGAAGCCCTGCGCGCATGGCGGCGTGCGCTGTCCTCTCTGATGGTGCAATATCTGATTTGCCCCTGATCGCGTCGCCGCTTCGAAATTTTCCGCATATTTATGGTATCAAGTACATGCCGGGAGGCTGCGTGACCATGCTGAATACGGTTATAATCGCATCGAGCAGATCTGTTGTGGAGCAACCCCGCATTAATGAATATGGACAAATGGGCCGCTATGGTAGCAAACCAAGGGATGCGCCATGGTCCGCGCGTGCGGACACCCATTAGATGCAATGTTTTGACGAGGTGTTATTGATTAAAAGAAAAGCTGGGATATTTGCGTGATTTTCTGGGACAGTAAACGCCATCTCTGCCAGAACCATCTCAGGCAGACGAGATGAAAAGCGATACCGTCATCCTAAACATCACTGGCACAACAAGATCATCTTAAATATGATTGAGATACTGTTCTAACGCCGAGCATGCTGTTGGAGAACTGATGCAATTTGAGGAATGAACTGTTCTGCGGCGTCATCATATTTGTTTGAGTCCTGAGGAAGAAGATCATGTGGTATCTCCTGACCACAGGCACGCAGAGAAGTTGTGTTATTATCAGCCCTTGGGCAGAGTCCGCTTTTTGGGGAGGAAAATCTCAGTACTGGCTGACCCTGCTGATAGTCACAGCTTGAGGCAGCCCACCAATTTGGCACTGTCGGACTGACGTTCTGTAACAGGATTGCACAACCAGAGCAGGGCTGTCGCAGCACATTATCAAAAGTCATTGTTTGGGGTGACGCCCAGCCGGGAGACCTTGTCTCTTATCCGGCGACAGCCATGTCGAAGGCTTGTCTGCGCGCTTTGGACAGCAGCGGTGATATCATGGTCATCCACTGCTGCCAGCAGCGAGCATCACCGTGGTGGTGGCGCGATAAAGCGGCTTCACTGATTGGCAGGCTGGAGTTATTTTGCGGTGGACTGAGGAAATGCGCCATGGAGCCGTGTTCATAGCTTTGATCGCTCACGTGCCCATGATATAGAGGCCACAGCGTTTGCGTAGTAGCTATTGGTAGCAAGATCGCTGAACTCTGCCTTGCTATCGACCAGCTTACCAATGGCACGGAACAGGAACGTCACGCTCTGCGCGCGGGTGCAGGTGGCGTCAGGACTGAATTTGCCATCGCCCGTTCCTGTGGTGATACCGTTCTCCACCGCCCACGCAACTGCCTTAGCATAGTAGGCTGTCCGCAGAAACATCAGAGAAGCTGCTCATGCCTTGGGCGCGGGAGAACCTGCGGCCCGCCACAGGAAGGTGACGATCTGGGCCCTTGTGCAGGGCTGGTTCGGCCCAAAGAGGCCGGCGTGCCAATACCGCCGGTGATGCCCTTTCCTGCGCCCACTTCACGGCCTCGTAGTAATAGGCGCTGGTGGACACATCACTGAACGGGCTTGTCTCAACTTCCTTTGACAAAAGCAGCGTTGATCTCAACCTTGCCCGCAGGCATAGTGAACGTACTTGCCGTTACCCTTGTCAGTCAGCTTCAGTTCCTTACCATTCTTGTCGGTAACGGTGAGGTCATCCAGTTTGAAACCATCGTCCGGCTTGACGGTGATTGTCACGGTATCACTACGCTCGGCGTAGCGGCGGTTTGCTGTCACTGTGCCGTTCCGGATGTCCTTGCCCACCTCGATGGCGTAAGTCGGGTCGCTATCGTCGCCACCGGAGCTTTTCCGAACCAGAGCATTGATGGCGTCCTCAATGGCCTGCGCCATAGCGTCTACTTCGGCCTGCTCTGCCTTGCTCTTGGTTCTGTCAACCTTTGCCAATCGCCGTTTCTACATCGGCATAGTTCGAATAAAGGCCTTGTCAATTGCTTTTGCAGCAGCGATGGCCGCACGACATCTGAGTAGTCAGCAGGGGATATGCCACACATCCCAATCGAACGTTGGATGGCCGCCAGCAACCCATTTAATGCCTTACGGCATTGGTCTGCATTAACCGAGAACATCGTCGAGTTAAAGTCGTTGGTAGCGGTTCCGGCTGAGTTGCCGCTTTCGTTCATTAGAAACATTTGAACCATATCTGTCATCAGCAGGCCAGAAACAATTCTTTGCATCGGTATCTATGACATACCCCAACCAGCAAGTGTTTTTCTCGGCCATCGTTGCCGATTCCCTTCGTAGCGACAAGACAGTTGACCATGCTCACACCTTTGCCATAGCCAATAATACCGCCAACAGGAGCCTGAATGGACTTTACAACGATTTCTCCACCAAACCAACAGTTGCTTATTGTCACCTGTCCCGTATACGAGGCTCCGACAATGCCACCCAGCGAATCCCAGCAATCCATAGGCTCTAACCCGCCTTCTTGTTCTGCATAGTACTCGCCGTCATAGTTACCCGTAATTGCAGCGGTAGAATAACACTGGCTGATACTGTTGTTCCCATTTAAAAATCCTGCAATACCACCTATGTATTTTTCTATATAAGAGCCTCCGGTAATAGAACCAGTAGTATAACAATTATTTATAGTGGAATCGGTCATCCAGTCCACCAAAAATACCTTTTCCGTAGGTGGAGGTAGCATTCATCGGTATCACGATATCCGCATTTTCAATACCGATTTTGCACAGTTGCATTGTAGATAGCACCGAACAAACCATTTCTATACAAGTTATTGTTATTGTCTTTGTTTTCAGATTTTAGGCCCTCATGAGAATACAGGTTATAAATCACATGGCTTTGTCCGTCAAAAAACACCCTGAAATGATCCCACATCCGTATTTGCTCCGTCACCGATAGAGATCCATTCATGCCCGCCTAAATCCAAGTCATTCTCAAGATAAAATGGTTTTGTCCTTAAAATTTGCCATATCATCATTGATAAGCTTTGCCAAACCTGCCAACTGTTCGGCAGTGGTGAAACGGTATTCAGTGTCCGTCTCATGGTCGGTGTACCTTTGTCACCCAAGTTTCTGCCGTTTCCTGTGGCTCTTGCGGCATCTCTGCGTATCTCTGCCGCAAAATGCCGCCGTTGGCAGCAGTGTAAAGCACAGCGCCAGAATAAGAAGCAGACTTTCCTGGATGCGTTTTTCATGGTGTATCCTCCTTTGTATGATGGTCAAAATTTTTGTTCATGCCCGCCTGACCGCAGCGGGCAAAAAGTCCACAGGTTACAAGAAGGTATGGTACCCACGGGATGAGGGCGGTATCATCCTGGGTACCCACGGGATGAGGGGCCCCCTCATCATAAGTTTTCGCTTCATACTAATTCATAGTAATTATATCCGCATTTTTGCAAAATGTAAATCATTCTAAAGCATGAGGATGGATAAAATTTTTAAATATGCTACTCACCTTCACGTTTTACAACATTCAGCCATTTCTTTTTCCATGTATTAGGGTGGAGCAGCAGGGTTGGCTTCCCCAACGCAAAGGGCATAGGCCATTCATAGGTGCCGTTTTGCGCTGATTTTCTCCGGTCTTAGGACACGCCCATTCCTATCTTGCGCTTTTCCGCCAAATCGCACACTCCTTTTCTGGAAAAGCGCTCCAATATGTATGATAAATTATCATAACACATTGGAGCGCCTAACAGCTTTCGGTATATACGTCAAGTATTCGCATTGCAGCAATGTTCCACGCCAATTCCCTGCCGTGCAGAGTAAAAGCTCCCGCCGAGGATGATCTCAGCGGGAGCTTTTTATGATTGTCGATTCGCCTTACTTGCCCTGATAGGCTCTGTAAAGGAAAGTAACGATTTGTGCGCGGGTGCAGCTATTGTCGGAGCCCGAACAGGCCATCACCAATACCGCCGGTCACGCCGTTCTCCACCGCCCATGCCACAGCATCAGCATAGTAGCTATCGGTAAAGAACATCGCTGAACTCTGCCTTGCTATCGACCACTTACCAATGGCGCCGGAACAGGAAAGTCACGCTCTGGGGCACGGTGCAGGCATCAGGACTGAACTTGCTGTCACTGGTACCTGTGGTGATGCCCTGCTCAGCGCCCACGCAACAGCCCGCGTAGTACGCGTCCGCAGCAACATCTGCCGCGTTCATGCTCTTCACCACGGGAGAACCGGGCGGCATCGCCACAGGAAGGTGACGATCTGCGCGGGGTGCAGGGCTGGTTCGCCCAAAGAGGCCGGTTGCACAATACCGCCGGTGATGTCCTTTTTCCGCGCCCACTTCACAGCCTCATAGAGGCGGTGCGCGGGTAAAGGTAACTTGCCGTCGCCCTTATCTCACTCTGATTCGCTGCTGGCGTCCCTTGGGGTGTTCGCTCTTCGGGGCTGACGGTCACATCGCCGTGCCCGGCAGAGGCTTGCGGAGACGTCATAGCGTCTGGAGGAAGAGCTGGAACCGCCGCCGGGCTGGGCGCAGAGTAGCTGACCGTCCAGACACCGTTCGCGGTGCTGCTCACATAGTAATTCGCCAGAGCGCCGGAGGGGTCGGTCAGATACACGCCGGAGGTCAAACCGGATTTTGCAAGAACCGTGTAGGTATAAGCGCCCTCGCTGCCAGCGACGATGGTCTGCCGTTGTTCTTGACCTTCGTGCTCAGATCAAAGCTGACGTGCCGCCGGTGATGGAGATGGTCTCGCTGCAGGCCGCCGCCCTTCTAATTTCGCCATTGAAAGAGCCATTTTGATATTGATAGCAGCTGTTGTGTCAGTTGTAGCATCAGCGCAGACAACACCGGTAAATGTACCGTTCTCAATGTTGATCGGCACCGCCGGGTTGTAAACATAGGCAGCATACGGAGCGGTATAGATGCCGCTCTTTACGAATGGCGGTGCCGCCATACTGAACAGCCACCGCACATTCAAGTACATTCGCCATCTCCAGTTCTGATATGTAACTTTGATCTCGCAATTTTCACGTTGCATTGCGTCCAACCTGCACGCAGCCGCCGTATTTTGCGGTCAGCTTCATGTCGGTGAACGATGCGGTCTTGGTTTCAAGGCAGCGCCTAAGAACGCATTAATACCAGTGATATGACAACGACCTATGAAGCCTACCGCAGCGCTGGCCGGGTCCGTCTCGGCGCTGACATTGTTCAGACCAACTCTCACTGCCCACCGTAAACAATGCAGTGTAGTGATAGCTGTCGCTTGCGCAGGTGCTGCCGCATAAGATCCACCGTTAACAGTTACCGTAGAACCAGCAGAACCTCGCGAAGGTCAACAAAGCCCACACTTTTGCCTCCCAGTTGGTATCATGCGTATCTCCCATCGTCATACCGCTCCCCCTGCGGTCGTGCCGTCGATGGTCAAATTTTACCTTTTTTCAGCAGTGACCCAAATCGCGCTGTTTTTTACGGTAGCTGTTGATGCCGTCGCAGCAGTCAGTACATGACCGTTCAGATCAAGCGTCATGCTCTTCATGACTTCAATCGGCTTGGTAACGGTCGTCCTTCAGCAACTTGATGGTGTCGCCGTCCTTGGCGGCGGTGATAGCGTCGGGGAGGGTGGAGTACTCCCTTGCCCCGATCATAGCGACCGCATCCTCTTTCGGCTTCACCCAATGACCCTTCGAAACCTCCACAAGCACTTCGTTGGCGTTCTTGTTAACATATCGCCATCGCCGTAAGCAGTACCGGCGGCAACGACCTTGTTGTCAATGATCACAAGACCGGCTTTGCCGACCCTCTTTACGGCCGAAGATGTTGCCTTCGGGCTTTTGGTGCTTGCATTTTCCTGCGTCAAGAAATTCTGGCTTGCGGAAGTAGCAGCGTCAACGGTGACCTGACCGACATTCGCCGTGCCGACCAGATCGCCGACGCGCCAGCTCTTTCCCCGTCTCAGTGCCTTCAGAGTGCTGTCCTTTACAGTGCAGCCCGTGATGGTGTGATAGGTGGCGGGATTCGCACCGGCGTGACCGATCAGGCCGCCGACAGAGCCCTTCGCCTCAATCGTCACATTCTCGACGGAGCAGTTTGTAAGCGTGACCTTGGTATCGACCGGGCCGTCGTTCGGTTTGTTATAGCCGGATGTCCAGCCGATCAGACCGCCGACGCGCGCGCCGCCGGTGCTGACAATTTTGCTGTTCTTCAGATGGCAGTTATCCAGTTCGATTCGAGTCATGGAATCCACGCAGTTGATAAATGCGCCGATTCCCTGATCATTCGTTGTGTCGTTGATATCCGCATCAGCAATGGTCAGATCCTTGATCACAATGCCGGATTTGCCCGCAAAGCCGCCCGCAAACAAGGGGGCGCTCAGGCCGGTGATGGTCTTGCCGTTGCCGTTCAGGGGTGATGACGCCCTGACCATGGTATCCACCCACACTCACCGGCGTCCAGCTCTTACCGGTCATATTGATGTCGTCCAGCAGCTCGATCACGGTGTCGCCGGTTTTGTTTGCAGGCCGCAAAGGCGTCGGCGAGGGTGGGATACTCGGTATCGCCGATTTTGGCAACATACGACATTTTAACCTCGCCTGTGGTCGCGTCAAAATTTGCACCAGGCGCAAGGTAGTCATTGTTGATTCCTTCTGGGAACGTACCGGCTGTGATGTTGAACTCGTTCTTGGCGGCTTCGGCATCCTTTGGCTGTAATATTAAAGTCACCGCTGATGCCGGTGCCGTTGGCCTCGATGGTGACTTTCTGCTCGCCCTTAGAGCCTTCAATGTCCTTCTGAAGCAGGCCCTTAGTGCAGTCCGTAGCGGTCACAGTCGTCAGCGTGATATTCGTAGGCTTGGAAGCAACGATAGCCGCCTTTTCAGTCAGACCGTCAAAGCTCGTGTCCGTGACCGTCACCGTGGGCGCAACATCCAAATCCTCGTTGTAGGTCTTGATGCCGCGCGTGCCGGTGAAGGTGCTGCCCTTCACTTCGGTATTGCCGCCGTAGTTCCACAGATTGAACTTACCAGAAGTATCATTGGTGAACTGGCATCTGTCAAACACCGTCTTGCCGTACTGGTTGTTGCACACGCCGTTGGGGAAGGTGCAGTTCGTGTAGGTCACGGTGTTTTCCGCCGCGCCGGTGTTGCGGAGCCAGCAGGTGAAGTAATTGGTGCTGTGTAGTCACCACCATAAGTTGGATTAGGTTTGCTCAGCTTCAGGCTTTCAAAGCTGACATCGATGTCATAGCTCTGGTCAGCCAAGATTGCAAGACCGCCGGTGATGCAGATTTCCGCATCGTCGTTTATGCCAACGAACGCGACCTTGGAGAGGTCGGCCAGACCAGCTTTTGCGACCTGCACCCAGCCGGTATCAGTCACATCAACCTTACCACTGATCTCATAGGTGATGATGCCGTTTTTCGTCAGGCGCCGCCGCATTGACGGCGTCGCTAAACGAACTATAGCTCGTCTCCCCTACCTTGATCGGTCCAGCGCCTGTCGCCTCGTCCGCCAGGGTGCCGTCGGTAAGAGCGACAGCGCCATCGCGAGGCATAGTAAAATGGATAGCAGCTTATGTTTCGCAATGATCCTCTACATGTTTTCTGCGGCTCCCCGCAGTTTGGGCACTTATTTTACCGGCTCCGCCGGAGGTTCCCGCCCGGTCCAATGGCCGGCCTGGCGCAGATTGGACAGCCGCACCTGCTTTTGCGGCTGCTGACGAGCTACGCATGGCCGCGTTTCACACAGCCCAGACCTCCGGCTGCCGGGGCGTCTCCGTTGCGGCGTGAGGCTGCCGTTGCGATGCGAGGCGAACACCGGCTCTATGGTCTCCAGATCATTAAATTGGGCAGGACCTTGCGGTTGGTGCGAGTACGGGCAATCGCGCTTTCCCGTTCGCGGTGGGAGATGGCGGCGGGGTAGGAATGTCCATCTTCGCAGCGCCACCACACGCGGCGGTTGGAATATGCGCTCACCGCCTCCGGCGTCAGACCGTTCTTTCCGATCCCACTGTTCGGCAAGGCGGGATGCAGCGGCGGTCGTTTCCGGACAGGACCTTTTTCCTCGCGCAGAACGGACAGCCTGAGCCGCGCAATGTGACGTGGACGCGACAACGCTCGCCTGCCAGCGCTATGTCGCTTTGGGACACCAGACCTTCTGGTGTCCTGCGGCGATGCCGTAGGCGGGAGAGGGTTCTTTTCCCGTCCCACTCCGAAAGCAGATCGGGAATTTTGCCGCCAGAGAGTTTTCCTCCGGCAGAACGAGTGGCCCAGCGCAGAAGGGACAGCCCGTTCCCCGCGCGCGGATTCTGACTTCGAACGGTAGGAATGGTTTTGGGGGCATCGCCACCCATACCTTTTGATGGCTTCCGTAGGTCACATCCTTCGGCGTGAGCGGCGCATTGCGTTCATCGTCCCCATTGTGCCAGCAGGTGAGACTGTTCGGCGCAGAAATCGTACAGAGACGGATGGATCGCTGCTCACCTCCCGCAGATTTTTGTCCGCCTGCAATACAGGCGGAAGGGTCTTTTATCGCGCATTGTATCTGGCACAGTGGATAAAATGTACAGGTTGCCGACCACAGCGATATACACAAAATCTACACCTTAACCATAGCACCTCTTAATAGAATTTCAATAGGGATAACAGCTTAAAAGCCGACCAAAAAGCGTACTTTTTATCCAGCCCTTTACTTTCTGCGTTTTCTTAACGATTTCTTTACACCCGTCATCCTGAGTGTCAAGCAGAGGCATATCCAGCACAACAATGGCCGCACCCTTTCCTTGGTGATGATGCGCCATTGCTCCAGGATTTCCTCATAGTTTCTTCGAGACGGTCGATGCTCTTGATCACAAGTGTCGCCGTCTTTCAGTTGCTGGCAACCGCTGACGCTGCGGCGGTCAAAATTCTTGCCGGACTGCTTGTCTAAAAATCGCCCGGTCCGTTAACGAATTCCCGCAGAACTGATAAGGCTGACGCAGTTCATTCTGCTCATGGTAGAAACTCTCGCATAACCGTATTCCCATGTGCTTTGACCTCCCAATTTATCGGTGGATAAATTACAAGCCAGAATGCCGGCTACATGGGCAATATAGTGTTATATCACTATATTAGCACATATTTTTTTCAATTAGGTGAAGTATCACTAATGCCAACTTTTCTCAAATAATTTACCATAGTGATAAATCGTCATGAGGTTTACACCGGGGATACTCGGAAAACTGTTGCACCTCTCTGCATCCGCCAACTTTGCACCAGAACGAAAATTACGCCGAACAGGTTGCTTAAATCCTATCTGCTGTTCCTCAGGCAACCATCAAGAGTATCCTTAATGATGAAAGCAAAAATCCGGGCGTCGTGACGATTAAAGCTTTGTGATGGTCTTGAGATCACCCTCGGTGATTCTTCTCCACACCTGAATTCGATATGCTGGAACAGGAATCAAGTAGGCCTCTTTCTCAACCTCTACCGCCAGCGCTCCTCCATTTTCGCGTAAGAGTACACGCATAGTGCGTGAACTCTACGCTCTGGTATTCTCTCTTTTCGCGGAAAATCTTTCATCCGCTGCTGCGTTGACGGTTACACATTGCCGCCGCGCCTTTTTCTCATTTGAATGGAGTGCTGCTACATGAAAAAATGAATCCCCAATACGGCCTGCTGCTAATACAGCGGTATCTGTATGAGCATACGGATGACCAGCATCCGGCCTCTGTGGCGGATATTCTTGCCTTCTGGCAGGAGTGTGGCATTCAGGCGGGCGCAAGAGCGTATATTCCGCTATTGAAGTCTTGCAAGCAAGCGGTATGGACATCGTATGCGTCAAAAGCACCCAGAATCGATATATTTCGTGGGAGAGGCTGTTTGAACTGCCAGAGCTGAAGCTGCTGGTGGACGCGGTGGAATCCCTCCCGCTTTATTACGGCCAAAAAGAGCGAGCGGCTTATTGAAAAGTTGGGTAAGCTCACCAGTGAATCTCATGCCCGCCAGTTGGATCGGCATATTTATATGGAAGGTACCGCCAAACCGGAGAATGAGTGCATCTATTACAGCGTGGATGAGATCCATAACGCCATTCAGGAAAAACGGCAGATCACCTTTCAGTATTACGAATACACCCCGCAGAAAGAAAAGATACTCAAGCATAACGGTTACCGCTATCAGTTCAGCCCGTATGCCCTTATCTGGAGCCGAGATTGCTATTATGCCGTAGGCTGGTCGGAAAAAGCACGGAAAGATTGCACAATTTCGGGTGGATCGCATGACGGCAGTCGAACCGCTGGAACATACGGCAGTCCAGACACCGGACTTTGATCCGGCGGAGTATGTCCGCAAGGTCTTTGGGATGTACCCGGACAACCTCTGTACCGTAGAACTGCTGTGCGATAATGAGGTCATGCGCAGCGTCATCGACCGCTTCGGTGAAAATGTGCAGACGGAAACTGTAGATGAACAGCATTTCCGTGCCACAGTCGAGGTCGCGCCAAGCCCTCCGTTCTTCAGTTGGGTCTTTACCTTTAGCGGTAAGATTCGCATCGTCAGCCCAGCAGCAGTGCTGGAGGAAATGCAGGATATGGCAGCGTGGCTGAAATAATTTCAGGATGGTGTTCCCTGCGGGGAACACCATCTTTCACGGCTTGCCAATCGAACGAATGTTTGCTATACTGGGGCTACAGTGTTTCCAGAGAAGAGAACACGGATAGGAGGTGAGTTACTTGGAACAGACATTCGGCAGCTTCGTTCGAGAGAAACGGCAATCTATCGGATTGTCCCTGCGCACACTGGCGGCAAAGCTGGACTTGTCGCCAGTCTATCTGAGCAACATTGAGAACGACCGCAGACCGGCGCCGACGCGCGCATATTTGGAACGGTTGGAGCAGGAACTGCATCTGAGCAAGGTGGAAACCGAGCAGATGCTGGATCTTGCCGCCAAGTCCCAGAATAACCGGGTATCCGCAGACCTGCCGGACTACATCATGAATCGGGAGATCGTCCGGGCCGCGCTCCGCACGGCGAAGGAGGCAGACGCCACAGACCAGGAGTGGCAGGAATTTATCGACCGGATTACCCAGCGCGCAAAGAAATCCAAAGAGGGCGGTGAAATAGACGCATGAAAAAGCATATTACCGCGAACAGGCGCTGGAGCGGATCGCCCGCGATGTGATCACCGCCTATGACCCCAGACTTTATTACGGTTCCCCGCAGCCATTCCCATTGAGGACATCATCGAGGCACAGGGGCTGGTGCTGGAGTATCAATATCTGCGGAATAATGGGCGGGTTTTGGGCGAGACAATCTTTGACGACGGTCTCACAGCGATCTATGACCGGGAAAACCACCGCTATGACCTTCTTCCCGTCAAGGGCGGCACCATCCTCATCGACTGCTCTCTCTGCGAAGAGGAAGCATCTACCGGGCGGCTGCGCTTTACCTGCGCCCATGAGCTGGGGCACTGGCTGCTCCATAAGAAACAGTTCAGCGGGACCGGCGAAAACGCGGCGCTCCGTTCCGGCGATGAGAGCGACAACACATTGGAAGTGCAGGCGAACCTGCTGGGCTCTATCCTTCTGCTGCCGCTGCCGCAGGTCAAGCGCTGTTTCTATCAGCTGCGCTCCGGACGGACGAACCAACAGCTGGTGACGGATATGGCAGGTATCTTTCAGGTATCCAAACAGGCCATGCGCATTCGGTTGGAGAACCATAACCTGCTGTAAAAAATTTTCATGTGCTGTTCTCAAAAAAGAGAACAGAGAAAGCGAGGCGCTATGTCAAAAACCAATTCCCTGCGCTGTCCGCTGTGCGGCAAGGGCCGTATCGCGGATATCCCCAGTGGTGCGGAGCAGTCTCAGTACAGGCTGTTTGCTCTGCACAGAGCGGAACACCCTGACCTGATCGCCAAATGCCCCAAGTGCGACGAACAGATCGGCATCACGGTGCTGACACCGGATGCTCACCCCTGATCCACACGCCCATCCCTTTATGGGATATGTTCAGGCATAAATTAAAAATCCAATTGATATGACTTCGTCAAGCGCACCAGCCACCCATCATCGAATATGGGAACATTGAGTTAGGAGCCTTACAAGTAGCTTTTTCAGCTATGCGTAAGGCTCTTTTTGCGCCTTTCTTCGGCTGAAAAGCGGAAAGGCACACAATGCGCAGACGCTGGCAGCCCTATATCGCTAAATATCCGTGACCCAATCTCAGACATTTCAAAAAATCTGAGATTGGAGTCATGAATCATGAAAAAATGGCAGGAAGAACGCAACTATCGGCGCGTTCGAAACGAAGGTGGCGAAGTCATCGCCAATATCATCACTGTAGACGGTATGGACGTAGAGGTGCCGGAGGATGTCTACCTCGCCTATGCGCAGGCAGACCGCAGGGAGCGCTACATCATAGAGGAACAGTCCTCCGGAAAACTGCTCTCTCTGGAGCAGATGGAGGAAGATGCGCTTTTGCCGGACTATGTCGGAGCAGAAACGGCCCCCAGCGCCGAAACTGAGGCACTGGAGCGTGAGGAACTTCGGAATCTGGCAGAACAGAAGCAGATCCTTTTGTTGGCGCTGCTGTCACTAAAGGATATCGACCGGGAACTCATCAACGCCCTGTTCTTCGACGGCGCGTCTACACGGGAATACGCCCAAAGAATGGGCGTCAGCCAGCGGGCGGTCATCAAGCGGAGAGACCGCATCCTGCGGGATCTCAAAAAGTTTTTGAAAATTCCTCGAAATAAGGGTATTCACCGAACGCAATTTTCGGGAGGACAGTGAGGGGCTCCGAATCGCCCCTCGCTGTTCCTTGAAAATTGCATACCAGCAATACGGATAACCACCCGGACAGAAGAGCGATCCGCGCAGTGTGCGCCCGACCCGTGGGAAGCCTTGCAGCTTTCCGCGGCGAGCATTTACCTGCGCAGGGGCGGCGTTGGCAGCGCCGCCCGCAGAACGCTGTCCGGGCAGATAATGAACACAATGCACTGGCCAGCATGAAGAGGCTGGGCTGCTCCGGATTGAAAGCAGTAGAGATCCCGGAAATACGCCCGTGAAGGTCTTGCCGGACCTTGTCCGTATTGTTCCCTTTTCACACCGGGGCGCGCGCTGCAGATACGGTGGAAACGAAAACAAAGCATGACAGGAAAAAAGGTAATTATCGGATGAATACCAATGACAAGAGGCTGAAAGCCCATAAACTGATCGACCATATTTTTTCAGGACCTTCTTCCCGCCCACGGTATGGCACAGCGCCCGGAGCAGATCCAATTGAGCCACCGGATGCTGGACGCCATGCAGGACGGGAGGATCGCCCTGTGCGATGCCGGGACGGGCATCGGCAAGACCTACGCCTATCTGGCGGCTGCCACGGCAGCGTCTGCTTTCCCGACAGGGCAGCTCGCCCGCCCCATCATCATTTCCACTTCCAGTATTGCGCTGCAAAACGCGGTGCTGATGGAGTATCTGCCGCTGCTGTCCTCGTCCTAATGGCGGACGGGATTCTTACCAAGCCACTGAAAGCGGTCATCCGCAAAGGGAAAAGCCATTATGTCTGCGACGAGCGATTGGACAGACGGCTGCGTCAGGTAAACCTTGGAAAAGAAAAATCCGGAAGCGTTGGCAGCGCTCCGGACTCTTAGAAACGCTGGACATGGACAGAGTTTCTCATCTCAGCGGCTATGACCGGGAGCGTGTCTGCGTACCGCAGGTCTGCGACTGCAAACAGAGGACTGCCGCTATCAGCGGTTCCTCAAGACCTGCGACAAAAATCAATTTTGTTTCAAATCTGCAATCATAACCTGCTGGTGGCAGACGCCATCCACCGCAGCGAGGAAAACGCCCCATCTTCCCGGAGCACACATCATCATCGTGGATGAAGCCCATAAGCTCCCGGAAACCGCACAGCAGATGCTGGGTGTGACGTTGGCGGCCGAAGAGATACGAAACCTTATCCTTCAGCTAAAAGAGGAACGGTACTTACTGGCGGCAGAAATGCTGGAGGACAGCACAGGCCCTTTTCTGCGCAAGTTGGCACAGCCCCAGAGAGGAAGCGGAGCCGGTGGAAGCCTGTTTGCGATTGCTGACCGCACCATCCTGCACACTGCCCATCATCCAGCGGCAGATCGGCAGCCTGCTCTCCCCGCTGGGGAAGCCGCCAGCTGAATACGGTGCTGGATGCACTCAAGCTGTTCACCAGACCCCAGACAGATATGACTTTTTACACTGCCGAAGATGTCAGCACAGGCGGCGCCATGCTGTGTGCCGCGGCTGATGACATCACGCAGCGGATGAAAAAAAGATCCTGTGGCAGCCGAATCAGGCGTTTGTTCTGACCTCCGGCACTATGGCGGTGGGCAGCGATTTCCGCCGTTTCAAAACGCAGGCAGGATTGGAGAAGGGACACCGTGTCATGGAATCCGTTTCTCCATCCCCCTTGACTACCGGAACAACTGCCTGCTCTACCTTCCGCAAATCCCGCCCCGCCAGAGAGTGGAGGATACGGATGTGTACTTTAATGAGCTGACTGCCGAGCTCGTCGGACTCATCAAAGCAGCCACCGGTCACGCGCTGGTGCTCTTTACATCCTACGCAGCCATGTCGGCTGTGAAGGAGCGGCTACGGGAGGAATCGCTCCCATTCCCACTGCTGACGCTGGGCCGCAACGCGCCCCACATCATCGAACAGTTCCGGCACACGCCGAGAGCGGTGTTGCTGGCCACCGGCGCGGCATGGGAGGGCTTTGATTTCCCCGGCGACTGTGTATCTCTGCTGATCATCCCACGCCTGCCTTTCGCCTACCCAGACGCCCGGAAGGAACGGGAATTGGAAAAAGTATCCTTCCCTTCACGCATTCATCCGTGAGGTAGCTGTACCAGAGATGCAGATCAAGCTGCGTCAAGGCTTTGGACGGGCCATCCGCACGGAGAGCGATACCTGCGTCATCGCCATTCTGGATGAACGGGCCTGCCGTGGGCGCAGATACGCCCAGGCTGTGAGTGAGGCATTGCCGGAAATGCGGAGGACCGGCAGCCTGCGGGAAGTGACAAGGTTCCTGCGGGAGAAAAAGCCGGAGAGCTATTTTGAGGTGGGAAGATGATCGACGCAAAGAAAGAATTGCAGTATCGGCTGGCAGTCAGGATGCTGGAGCATCTGGCGGAAATCGGCCTGCTTAGCGCGGAAGAGCTGGTCTATGCCAAAAGGCTGGCCGGAGAAAAATACACCCCGCAGACTGTTTGGGAATAGTGCTGGATATTCTGCGGATCGTGTGGTAGCTTGTGTGTTGACAAAAAAGATACAGGGAAGTGAAAAACATGGCACAGGTAAAAATCATCGCGCCGCAGACGCGGGAAGCGGAACATCTGCGGGTGGCAGCCTACTGCCGGGTCAGTTCGGACTCAAGGATCAGCTGCATTCCTACGCCGCCCAGATCCGCAATTATACGGAAGAGATCGCCCAGCATGACGGCTGGGAGCTGGTGGATGTGTATGCCGACGAAGGGCTGACCGGCACGCGGATGGATAAGCGTGAGGACTTCAACCGCCTGATGGCAGATTGCCGGAAGGGTAAGATCAATCGAGTTCTGGTAAAGTCTGTATCCCGCTTCGCCCGAAATACCAAGGATTGCCTCTCCACTCTACGGGAACTGTCCGCTCTGGGTGTCTCTGTCCGATTTGAAAAAGAAAATATCGACACGAAAACGCTCACCACCGAACTGATGGTGAGCGTTTCCGGTTCTCTGGCCCAGCAGGAATCCATTTCCATCTCGGCTAATCAGAAGATGAGCTATCAGCGGCGGATGGAGCGTGGGGAATTTATCACCTGCACCGCCCCTTACGGATACCGAATCGTAAATAAGAAAGACCTTGAGATCGTCCCGGAGGAAGCCGCCACGGTGCGCTGGATCTTCGACGCATACCTCAAGGGGCGCAGCTCCGGATGGATTGCGGAGCAGCTGACGGCGAAAGGCATCCCCTCCCAGTCTGGCGCGGAATGCTGGAGAGAAACGGGGTTCGATACCTGCTGACCAATGAAAAGTACATCGGAGACGCTCTGAGCCAGAAATCCTACAGCTGCGGTTTCCCCTTCGTGCAGAAACGAAATCACGGGGAACGCCTGCAATACTACACGGAGAACTCCCATCCAGCTATCATAGACAGGGACACCTTTGAGCGGGTGCAGGCACTGCTGCAAAAGAAAGCGCAGAAAGAGAAAAAAGCGCAGAGAAAAAGCCCTCTTGCCTTAAAAATCGTTTGCGGGAACTGCGGGACGGTGTTTCAGCGCCGAAGCAGCCAGAGCGGATATGTGACCTGGGTCTGCCGAACCCACGACCGCCACGCCGCGGACTGCCCTGTAGGACGCATCCCGGAAACGGAGATTCATGCCGCCTTCCTGCGGATGTACCACAGGCTCAAAAGCAGCGCGGACATCATTCTGGCCCCGGCCCTCCGGCAGCTGAACACGCTGGACACAATCCTGCGGCAGAATCATCCGCAGTTGCTGACCATCAACCGGGCCATCGCGGAAGCAACAGAAGAAAGCCATAAGATCAGCACTCTGCGGGCCAATGGCTTGCTGGACGCGGATATCTGCGCCGCCCGCATGAATGCCATCAGCGCCAGACTGGCACAGCTTCGCGGGGAGCGGCGCAGGCTGACAGAGAACGAAGCGATAGACGAAACGATGGATGCGCTCCGCAAAGGTGGAGCAGACGCTTCTCAACGGACCGGAGCGGCTGGACGGCTTCGATGAAGAGCTATTCGAACGTCTGGTGGAGAAGATTATTGCAGAGACTCAAACCCGCATCCGCTTCCGGCTTTACGGAGGTTTGGAGTTGACAGAACGATGGGAGGTGGCGGCAAGATGATCAACCGCAAGGTGTTATACGGGTATCAAATCCGAAACGGCGCGTTGGAGATCGTGCCGGAGGAGCAGCGGGCCGTCAGTATGGTCTTTACGCTCTATAACGCCGGGGCTTCCTATCAGGCCATCTCGGACGCCTTGAACCGGCAGAGTATTCCGTATTGCCGGGAAGTGCCGCTCTGGAACAAGCATAAGGTAAAGCGCCTTTTGGAAAATCCCCGTTACACCGGTAAGGAGGGATACCCCATACTGGTGGAAGCGGATATTTTCCAAGCGGCGCAGGAAAAGACGGCGGAAAAGAATGCCAGGAAGCAGTCCCACGGAGAGAAGCCTGCCATTGCGCGGTTGACTCCATACTTCCGCTGCACCTGCGGCGGGAAGATGACACGGCTGGGCGGCGGCTGGCAGAACAGCGGCAAGCTGTAACTGAGATGCGAAGGCTGCGGGAATACCGCGGTCATGGACATGGATGCGACGGTAAACGGGATCGTCCGGCAGTTCCGGGACCATGAACAGACCAGCTGCACCGCCTACACGCCCTCTGCGGAGGTCATGCGGCTGGACAATGCCATCAACCGGGGGCTGGAGCAGCCGGCCTCGCCGGAAGCGGTGATGGCGCTGATCCTGCAGGGCGCGGCAGCGCGGTATGCCTGCTGTCCGGAGTCGTCTGCCGAATCTGAGCCGTCAGATAGTCTGACAGAGGCGGATTGGAGACGCTTCCAACGAGCGGTTTCCCATATCACCATCTCACAGGATACCGAAGTAACTCTTATATTTACGGATGAAAAAGCGACAGGAAAGGATGAATGATCCATGGAAGCGACAGCAGCCACCTTAGAGCGGCGGGTGCGGGTGATCCCCGCAACCAGAAAACCGGAAGAACTGCACAGAAACCATGACGGAAAAATGCGCGTAGCGGCCTACTGCCGCGTCTCGACGGACAGCGAAGAGCAGCTCAACAGCTATGAGGCGCAAAAGACCTACTACACCCAGAAGATCCAGGACAGCCCGGATTGGGAGATGGCGGGGATCTATGCCGATGAGGGTATCTCCGGCACCAGCATGAAAAAGCGGACGGAGTTCAAGAAAATGATCACTGCCTGCAAACGGGGCCATATTGATCTTATCATTACGAAATCCCTCTCCCGCTTCGCCCGAAACACGGTAGACTGTCTGGAAACGGTGCGCCTGCTGAAAGCCAACGGTATCGGGGTGTACTTCGAGAAGGAAAACATCAACACCCTCACGGAATCCAGCGAATTTCTCATCACCCTGTTCAGCGGCTTCGCCCAGGCGGAATCGAGTCTCTCAGCAAGAATGTCGCGTGGGGAAAGCAGAAGAGCGCGGAGGTGGGAAAGGTCACCTTCCAGTACAAGAAGATGCTGGGATACCGGAAGGGGGCGGACGGACAGCCGGAGATCGTACCGGAGGAAGCGGAAATCATCCGCCGCATTTACCACAGGTATCTGGACGGCTGCACCCTGGGACAGATCAAGCGGGAACTGGAGGAGGACGGCGTTCCCACCGCACAGGGTGTGGAGCGCTGGTCTCCCTCCATCATCCACAATATTCTGACCAATGAAAAGTACATTGGAGACGCTCTGCTGCAGAAAACCTATGTGACGGACTGCATCAACAAAAAGGTCAAAAAGAACCGTGGTGAACGCACGATGTACTATGTGGAGAACAGCCATCCGGCCATTGTCTCAAGGGATCTGTTCAATCAGGTGCAGCAGGAGATGACGCGCCGGTCCAGCAAACGGAAGGTGCTGCAAAAGAGCGGAAAAACGGAACTTGGGAAATACTCCGGCAAATACGCGCTGACAGAATTGTTGGTGTGCGGCGAGTGCGGCTCCCCCTACAAGCGGGTCACATGGGCCAGAAATGGGAAAAAGCGCATCGTATGGCGCTGTGTCTCCCGGCTGGAGTTCGGTACAAAATACTGCCAGCACTCTCCGACACTGGATGAAGGCAAGCTGCACAGCGCCATCCTCGCGGCCATGAACGAGTACGCCGCCATCCGGCAGGAGGTCTGCCCCGATGTGCTGGCCATGGCGGAGGAAGCCAGGCAGGCGTTATCTCAGGCCGGTGCACGGCTGCTGCAGCTGAAGAAGCGTATGGATGAGGTGAGCCGGGAGCAAAGCGATGTGCTGGATCGGCTGCTCGTCAACATGGCCGATACCGAGCTGAATGCCAGAATGAAAGCGCTGACGGCTGAGAAGGAATCTCTCAAGGCACAGATCGCGGACGCGCAGCAGGCAGAAGTCGATCTGGAGGAACAGGCTGCCAGACGCCGGCAGATGTGGGACAGCATCATGGAATGCGCCGCGGGCTATACGGAATTTGACAATGAGCTCGTCCGGCAGGTCATCCAAAAGATCACGGTGGAGGACGCGGAAACCATCCACATCCACTTCCGAGACTCGGATGTGGTGCTGGAACAGGAAGTAGAATGAATAGAAAAGGGAGAAAAGAAATGGCCATTTTTATAACCGGTGATACGCACGGTGATTTCAGCAGGCTCCTGCCTGCAGCATTCCATGAGCAACGTGACCTGACCAAAGAGGATTACCTCATCATCTGTGGAGACTTCGGCGGTGTCTGGGATGGCGGCGATGCGGAGCAGCAGTGGCTGGACTGGCTGGAGACCAGGTCCTTTACCACGCTGTTCGTCAGCGGAAACCATGAAAAACTATGATCTGCTCCGCAACTATCCAATCAGCCAATGGCACGGCGGCTTGGTACAGGCCATACGCCCCAGTGTCCTGCATCTGATGCGGGGACAGCTTTATAACATCTGCGGAAAGCGGATATTTACCATGGGCGGCGCCAGCAGCCACGATATCCGGGACGGCATTCTGGAACCGGATAATCCGGACTATGAGCGAAAGCTGCGGCAGCTCAACGCCGCAGGCGCTCTCTACCGAGTCAATCACCGCTCCTGGTGGAAAGAGGAGCTGCCCGGCGAGGACGAATACCGGACCGCAAGAGAAGCACTGGACAAAACAGGTTGGGACGTGGACTACATCATCACCCACTGCTGCCCCAGTAGCATTCAGGACACATTCAGCGGTGGGTTGTTCCAACGGGATGCCCTGACAGACTTTCTCGATGAGGTTCGAGAGCGATGCCGATTCAATACTGGTTTTTCGGACACTACCACGAAAACATGGTGGTAGAGAAAGAGTTCGTAATGCTCTATAATCAGATTATCCGACTGAAATGATGAGTGGAGGCGCACTGGCGATTGGCTAATGTGTCTCCACTTTCTATTTAAGTAAGTTTTCAAGCTCAGGCATAAATCTTTGTCCGGGTTCACGAATAGCTTTCCCGACTACGTTATGCCATTGTGTTGACGCAGGCTACGCCCAAGACAAAAAACAGGAGGAAACAAACATGACGATTGATAGCGCAAAGGATCTTCAAATGAAAGGCTCGTAAAATTGGTCTATTGGAATTGACGTTTTATGTATTTTCACGTATACTTAATTTACAGATTCACGCGCATATTTACAGATCATTCATCCGTCATCACAAGATGCTGGGGTTCGAATTGCAAACCGGAAAATCGAGCCTCAAAAGCCCCGCAAACCCTTTGCGACACAAGACTTTGCTCCTGCATCTTTTCTGTCAACACCCGACAAAAAATAAGACCATCTGCCTTTGGCGGATGGTCTTATTTGGGTTCCGCTCCCTGTGGCCGCTCACCCCAAGGGGATCGAACATGCCCGGAGCAAGTGAATTGCCCCTGCGCCAGGATTTTGCTGCGCAAAATACTTGTGACGGCGCACCCGCGCCGCCTCGCCGTGTGGAATCCGGTTCGGTCGGCGTCCATACTGCTGCATCATGGCCCGACGGAACGAGACTCACGCTCGATTTACCGCACTACAGCAACATATTACGGTTTTGTTACAGATGCCCAAAACCCCTTTACTTTGCAAAAAATTGGGGTATACTGGCAAGTGGAAGGAGGGGAGACCGAATGGAAGACTATACCCGCAAATTCAACGCCGCGAAGGAAAAGGACGAGGAGATCCACCACATCCTGACGAGCGTGTACACCGCGCTGGAGGAGAAGGGCTATAACCCCATCAACCAGCTCGTGGGCTACATCCTTTCGGAGGACCCCACCTACATCACCAACCACCGGCAGGCACGCACGCTGATCCGCAAGCTGGATCGCGACGAGCTGCTGCAGGTTCTCCTGCGCAGCTACCTGAGCCAGTAAAAATTTTTCCGCTGTTTTGAAATACCCCGAGGGTCGAAAAAAGGCTCCCCTGGGGCATTTTGCACGGTTTGGTTGACAAGCGGCGCAGGCGATGGTAGAATGAGCAGGAATCGGAATTAAAGTGAGGAGTGTTTCAATATGGCTGAAAATCTCGTTTACCGCGGTCATCCGCTGCGCCGCGTGGACAATCTGGTCTACTACGGCTCGATGGCGGATAAGTATATCATCATGATGCAGGTGCTTGACACCGAGGACGTGAAGGACCTCAAGCTCGCCAAGCGCGTGTCCATCCAGCTCCAGCTCACCGACCCCAAATCTCCGCTCGCGTGACCGCGTGGTCCGCTCCACGGAGAAAGGGCAGCATGGCCGGGCCATGGAGTTCGCCACCATCTGGCTCGAGCGCGCCCTGAGCGGCAAGATGTGAGCCTGCTTTGATCGAAACAAAACGCAGCAGTCCGGCTTCCAAAGCCGGACTGCTGCGTTTTTCTTTTGCAAAATCTAAGCAAATTATTGATAATTTGTGGAATATATAACGATTTTATAGAGATTAAACGGTCAAAAGTTACATTTTTGAATGTTTTTATCGTTGGAAATGCGGAAAATGAAGGGTTCGACGCGATCGACATTTCCCGCACCACACTGCGCATTAGACTGTGTGCAGAAAGGGCGCGAGGGCAGAGTGGTGTGTGGCTACTCCGTGCCAGATGGAACAAGAAAAAGGAGAAATCGTTATGCTGACAATCGAGTTAAATATGTACCACGCAGTTGCTTTAGGCGCTTTCCTGTTCTGGATGGGCGAGATCATCACCGACACGGTGAGACTGCTCAACCGATATTGTATCTCCTGCTCCGCTGATTGGCGGCCTGTGCTTTTCTGTTCTCAACTGTATTCTCTACTCTGCCGGCATTGCCTCTGTCACCTTTGACAGCACATTGCAGACCGTTTTCATGATCCTGTTCTTCACCACGGTCGGCTTTACGGTCAGCATCCCGGCGCTGCTCAAGGGCGGCAAAGGCCGTGATGCTGTGCCTGATCGTCTCCATCGTGATGATCCCGCTGCAAAAACTTCCTCGGCGGCGGGGTGATGGAGGTGTTCGGCTGCGATCCGCTGCTGGGCATCGGCTGCGGCTCTATCGCCCTCATCGGCGGCCCGGCACAGCCGCGGCTTTCGGTCCGGATCTTGAGGCCGCGGGTGCGGTCGGCGGCAGCGTCGTTTCCATCGCGGCGGCGACATTCGGCCTTGTAGCCGGCTCGCTGATGGGTGGCCCGACAGCCAAGCGCCTGATCGAAAAAGCACGACCTGCCCCGGAAACGGTCGCGGTCGGCGGCACGCAGGGCGTCGGCCGCCACTGATGTGGCGAGTGAGGATGAGCGCTTCATCACCGACAGCCCCCGCTTTGTCAAGGGCTTTATGCTGCTCTTGCTGGCGGTCGGCATCGGAAATCAAGTCAGCGTGTGGCTCACGGCACTGACAGATCTGACCTTTCCCGCGTACATCGGCGCGATGCTCGTCGCCGTGGTCGTTCGCAATGTGATGGACGGCGCACATTGAATATCCCGCCGAGGAGATCGACACAATGGGTAATATGTTTCTCTCCATCTTCCTCGCTATGGCGCTCGCAGGCTTGAAACTCTGGGGAGCTGATCGACCTCGCCCTTGCCGATGATCGTCTGTCTTGTGCTCCAGTGCATCGTCATGTTCCTCTTCTCCTACTTCGTGGTTTTCAACGTCATGGGGCACGGCTACGATGCGGCAGTTATGACGGCGGGCTTCATCGGCTTTGCTATGGGTGCGACCTCGAACGCGATGGCCAACATACAGGTCGTGACCAAGAAGTACGGCCCCTCGCCGGTGGCCTATTTTCGCCATCCCGATGGTCGGCGGCATGTTCATCGACTTTTCAACGCCGTGCTCATTTCCGCCAACATCAGCTGGTGGGCATAGCGAGGTGAGACGATGGAATTTCTGCTTGACGGCTTTCGAGCCGTGACGTGGCAGCAAGGCGTGATGTACCTTGTGGGCTTCGCGCTCATCTACCTCGCCATCCAAAAGGACTATGAGCCGGCGCTGCTGCTGCCGATGGGCTTCGGCGCCATCCTCGTCAACCTGCCGAGCTCCGGCGTCCTCAACCAGATGGTCGAGGGCATCGGCGAGAGCCAGGGCATCATCCAGTGGCTCTTCGAGACCACCATCGAGGCCAGCGAAGCACTGCCGCTGCTGCTGTTCATCGGCATCGGCGCGATGATCGACTTCGGCCCGCTGCTCTCAAATCCCAAAATGCTGCTCTTCGGCGCGGCGGCGCAGTTCGGCATCTTCTTCACCATGGTCGCCGCCGTCCTTCTGGGCTTTGACCTCGCGGACGCCGCTTCCATCGGCATCATCGGCGCGGCGGACGGCCCGACCTCCATCTCGTCTCGCAGGTGCTGCACTCGAGCTACGTCGGCCCCATCGCCGTCGCGGCGTATTCCTACATGGCGCTGGTGCCGATCATCCAGCCCTTCGCCATCAAGCTCGTGACGACGAAAAAGGAGCGCCGCATCCGGATGCCCTACAACCCCAAGAACGTCTCGCGCACGCTGCGCATCTGCTTCCCGATCCTCGTGACCATCATCGCGGGCTTCATCGCGCCGATGTCCGTCTCGCTCGTCGGCTTCCTGATGTTCGGTAACCTCCTGCGCGAGTGCGGCTGCCTTGACCGTCTCTCCGAGACCGCGCAGAACACGCTGGCGAACCTCATCACGCTGCTGCTCGGCATCACGATCTCGTTCTCCATGCGCGCCGACCAGTTCGTGAACCGGAATACGCTCATCATCATGGGCCTTGGCCTCGTGGCGTTCGTGTTCGACTCCATCGCGGGCGTGATGTTCGCGAAGCTCCTCAACCTGTTCAGCAAGAAGAAGGTCAACCCGATGGTCGGCGCGGCAGGCAATTCGGCGTTCCCGATGTCCGCGCGCGTCATCCAGAAGATGGGCATTGAGGCGGACAGCCAGAACCATCTGCTGATGCACGCGGTGGTGCGAACGTCGCCAGGGCAGATCGCAAGCGTCCTCGCAGGCGGCATGATCCTCAACCTCGTGCCGCAGCTCTTGAAGTAAGGAGGAAGAGAATATGACTGCTCTCGAAGCCGCCCTCACGATCCTGTGGCATGGGGATCTATGCGATGAAAAACCACAAGAAAATCATGACAACACGGCTGCTTGCGGCCATACTGCTGCTCGCCGTATGTATGGCGGGCTGCGCCGCACCGGCAGAGCCAAACAGCGGTGTCCCTTCTGAAACGGACGCCCCGGCGGAGTCCGACGGCTCCGGCGCGCCGACCGATGCGCCGCAGGCGCTGACGCTCCCCATTCTGGACGAGATCGACGCGGACGTTGCGGTCGGAACGGCAGGTTCCTCGCTGCTGGCCGTGCAGGCCGCAGCCAAGCTGCTGGACTGGGGCGTGAATACGGGCCTTGACACGGATGAGATCGGTACTGCCGCCTCCGCATGGCTGAGCGCAAAGAACGAGGGCCGGACCGAGTGTTTGCAGAAGCTGGAGCTGGTGGACGATGCCTATCAAAAGCTGCTGACCGATGAAGCACGGGAGCTGCTGGACGACGCCGGTGCGCGGAGGTGGAGATCACCTGGGGCAGCGAGCCGGTCGAGCCCGTGGAAGCCATCATGCGCTCGGCGGGGGCTGCGGGATGCCGACAGCGGCGATGACGCTGCGTGGGACGTGGCCGGGTTTGAAAAAAGCCTGCTGGAAAATTACGGTGTCACGCCGCATCACTATGAGGATCTGGGCGACGGCGTTTATCAGGTCTATGTAGAGATCGACGGCGAGATCGTTCCCTTTGTCACGGTCGATTCCGCGACCGGCGACTATCACGGGTGATCGCCCGGCCCGCTTCCGGCAGAGGGCGGATGGGACGGAAAGCCCCGCGGTCAGGCCCCGCTGCCCCAAATAGACTGAAGGGACCGTTCTCTGTGGAGGAGAACGTCCCTTTGCTGTGCTATTTTGCTCACCAGCAGCTTTTTCATGCCGCGCTCGAGCCCATCCACGCTCAGCGGGTACATATCAATGAGCCGCGCGATGTGGCTGTAGCTCTGACCCCAATAGCCGCCGTAGCGCGGCGGCTGTAACGCTTTTCCGTCAGCTCGTACATATCCATCAGCGCGTCGCCGACAAAAATGACCTTGTACTCGCTGCCGAAATTCTTCAGCAGCCACTCGGTCGAAACGCCGTGCTCGCGGTACATCCGCGGGTCGGTGTAGACGCGCAGTAGACGCAGTTGTGGAAGTAGTAGACGTGCAGCTCCTTGAAGTGGTTGGACTGCCGCGCCGCCTGAAAGAGCATCGAGCACAGACGGGCATAGGGCTCATCGACCCGCCGGAGTCCATCAGCATCAGCACCTTGACGGTGTTGGCCGCGGGGCTTGTAGCAAACTGCACCTAGCGATGCCCGCGTTGTCGCAGGTATCCCGGATGGTGCCGTCCACGTCGAGCATTCTGTCTTGTCGCCGAGCGACTGGTCGGAATACTGCCGCAGCAGGCGAAACGCCATCTGGAACTGGCGGATATCGAGCGTGTTGTCGCGCCGGAAATCGCGGTACTTTCGCTCCTCCCGCGACCTGAAAGGCGCGGCGGTAGATGCTCTCGCCGCCGACGCGGATGCCGGTGGCGGGCTGTGGCCGGCGTTGCCGAAGTTGGAGTAGCCGCCCGTGCCGATCCAGTACGAGCCGCCGTTGTGCTCCTCGGTCTGCTCACGGAGGCGTTCTTCAAACATCTTGAGAATCTCGTCGATGCTCTTTTTCCCGCATGCCCTGCTCGCGCAGAAAGGCGCGGAACTCCTCAAGCGCTTTTTCGGGTGGTTGAGCCAGTCCATCAACTCGTCCGGCAGCAGCTCCTCGGGGAAGGGCACGTCCTTGAAATACTCCAAAAACGCGGCGTCAAACTTGTCATAGTCCGCCTCGCTCTTGACGAGCACGGCGCGGCAGAGGTCGTAAAACCCGTCAGCGTTCCGGAGCGGTGCAGGTCCCAAGGACAGCCCCTCCATGGAGCGTCATCCACTCGTTGAGGTAAAAACGCCAATAAAGCCGCGCTGGCCGCAAAAGGTATGAAAAATCCGACAAACATGGGTTTACCAGCGCATCCGGCGCTGCGGTTTTTCGCCGTGATGTCCTTGTCCTTTTGAGCAGTACGCCGGCAAAGGGAATGTCGCTTTGCGATGCGCGCGGGATCGACGCCGCCGAGCTCGAGCGCGCGGAGCCAGTCGACCAGCTCGCTCGTGGAGGGCTTTTTCTCGATGCTGTCGATCGAGCGCAGCCAATAGAAGGCCTGCATCGCCTGTGCGAGCAGGTTTCGTCGAGCTTGTTCAAAGTGGACGCGGATGATCTTCTCCATCTGCTCCTGCGTGGGGAAGGCGATGTAGTGGAAGATGCAGCGGCGCAGGAAGGCGTCGGGCAGCTCCTTTTTCCGCGTTGGACGTGATGATGACGATGGGGCGCTGCTTTGCCTTGCAACCGTTTCCTTTGGTTTCGGGAATGTAGAACTCCATCTTGTCCAGCTCCCGAGGAGGTCGTTGGGGAACTCAAGATCGGCCTTGTCCACCTCGTCGATGAGCAGCACCACCTGCTCGTCGGAGGAGAATGCCTCGCCGAGCTTGCCGAGCTTGATGTCGTCCACGCCGGCGATGTCGTCCACGCCTGGACGACGCCGCCGAACTGGCTGTCGTAGATGAGCGCTGGACCACGTCGTAGACTGCGCCAGCACCGTCCTGCTCGCCTTGGTGGCTTTGGATTTGACGTTCGGCTCAAGGGCGAGGCGCAGACCGCGCCTGCCGTGCCCGCCGCCCCTGCGGCGCCGTCGAACGCCGTTGACTTCATGGAGGAGCGGGACGCGCGGGAGAACCGCATCCCCATCGTCGGCAACGTCGCCGCCGGCAGCCCCATCCTTGTGCAGGAGTGCGTGGAGGATTACCTGACCTTTGATACCGGCAGCCGCAGCGGCGAGTTCTTTGCCCTGCGCGTGCGCGGCGAATCTATGCTGGGCGTCGGCATCCTGCCGGACGATCTGGTCGTCGTCCGCCGCCAGCAGACCGCCAACAACAGGGGAGATCGTCGTCGCCCTCATCGGGGACAGGCCACGGTCAAGACCTTCAAAAAGCAGAACGGCGAGATCTGGCTCCTGCCCGCGAACCCCGACTACCAGCCCATCGACGGGCGGGAGTGCGAGGTGCTCGGCAAGGTCGTTGCCGTCGTGCGCCAGTATTGAGCCGAAACCGACCCTGTATATTGAAAAAGCGTTTCGCGACCGAAAGCAGGTCGCGGAACGCTTTTTATTGCTGGGAGAAACGCTCAGCTCCGAGCCGGAGAGGTGGAAGCGCCAATCCGCAAAGCCGTAAAACGGATCGGAAGCCGTTGGGGTCATGCCGTCCACGGACCGGATGGCGTGAGCACCGTTTTGGACTTGAAGAGCAGCGGTGCAAAGGGCGTTTCCTCGGCAAAGCCCTTGACATACCGCTCGGCGGAGGCGTTCCCGCCGAGCAGGAAGGCGTCGTTCAGGCCGGAGGCTGCTCGCTCGCAAAGCCGCCGTAGTTCAGCGCGCCGCCGGCGTCGAGCAGTACGCCCGCGTCCCAGTCGGCGGTCAGGCGCACCTCGCCGAGATAGAGGTCGAAGCTCGCCGGCCTCCAGCGCGGCGGCGTATTCCCCACGGCAATTCGCGCACCGTGACCGTCAGCGCGGCGGTCGTGAGCTGGGCGCAGAGGCTTTCGGCGACCGCGCTCGGAAGGCATTCTCCTTGTTCACCAGCAGCGTCAGGCTGCGCGGGCGCGCGGCGGTCACGCCGGCAGTCTCAGCGCGGCGGCGTACTCCTCCGCCGTGGTGCGGTACTCGTATGTCTTCGGATAGTCCGCGTCCTGCGGCGCGATGGGAAGCTGCGCCGCTGTGCCGTGCCCGGAGAGCAGGGAGGAGACAAGCGTGCCGCGGTCGATCACGCCGCTCATCGCGCGGCGCACCGCGGCGTCGTTGAGCGGAGTACGGCTCAGGTTGAAGCCGAGGTACTGCATTGCCGCAGTCGGCACGTCGGTGGACTCCACCGCGCCGCCGACGGTCGCGCGCCGGTGCCGGTCGGATCGAGGCAGAGGAAGTGGACGCTGCGGGAGGCGAACCGGCTCACGCGGTGTCGTTGTCCTTGACCGCGGCAAGCGCGATGCGCTCGAGCGGCAGAGAGCTGCCTTGCCAATGGGGATTTACGGTCAGCGCCGCGCCGTCGGCTGCTGTTGTGTAGACGTAGGGGCCGGTGCCGAGCGGAACGAGGTCGTTCTCCGTGCCAGCCTTGACGATGGGAATGTCCAGCAGGGCAGGGAAGCTGCCGCTTGCTTGCGTCAGCGTGACGATCAGCGTATGCGCGTCCTGCGCCTTCATCGAGGCGACATTCGCAAAGCGCGCGCCGTAGCGCGCGGACTCCGCCGCGCGGCGGTAGGCCGCGAGCACGTCGTTCGCGGTGAGGGCTGTGCCGTCGGAAAAGACTGCGCTGCGCAGCGCGAAGGTCCACGTCAGCGCCTGGGCGTCGCAGCTGCTGTGCTCGCACAGCACCGGCTGCGGCGCAAAGGAATTGTCGAGCGTGAAGAGCGGCTCGTAGAGCAGCGCGCGCCGACGGTCTGCTGCACGCCGTCGATGCAGGTCACGGGGTCAAAGGTCTGGCCGAGAGATAGGGCAGGGTGAAGTCGGAGATCTGCGCCGGCTCGCGCTGCGATGTCTCCTGCTCCTCCGGCGGCAGCTCGTCGCCCCAGAAGTCGTCCGGCTCCGGCTCGGCCTCCCCAGCAGCCGGTCAGGGAAGCGCGAGGACCAGCGCGGCGCGAGCGCTGTCAGCCGCCGCGTCCAGGGTATCCTCCGTCAGGACGATGACCGCCGCCATGCCGCCGCGCTCGCCGCCCATGCCGCGGTGCGACCAGTAGCGGTCGGGGCGGCATTTGGTGCAGTCGGGGTGTACGTCGATGCGCGAGGGGTCCAGTCCGCTGCGCAGCAGCCACAGACGGTTGATGGATTTGAGGTCGATGTGGTACTTGTCGCCGCGGCGCTCGATGCGCTCGTCCACGGCGGGTCCATGAGCTCATGGAAGGCATCCGCCACGTCGCCGTCGGTCTCAAAGCAGCACTTGCCGATGGCGGGGCCGATGGCCGCGCGCATCGTGGAGGGCCGCGCCGTAAAGGCTCATCATCGTGACGAGCGCCTTGAGCACGATGCCGCTCGCCGTGCCGCGCCAGCCGGCGTGGATGGCGGCGATGGAGCGCAGGTCGGGTCGTAGACCGTGATCATGCAGCAGTCCGTGCCGTAGGCAAGAGCGGCAGGTTCGGCACGTTCGTGATGAGCGCGTCGGCGTCTAGGGCCGCTCGTCCCAGCGAATCTTGCCGGCGTCCTCCTCCCGCGCGACGCGCACGAGGTCGGAGTGGATCTGGCGGCAGCCGACGGCGCGCGAGGCGTCAAAGCCGACGGCGGCGCCGAGGCGGCGGTAGTTTTCGAGGATGTTCTCCTCACGGTCGCCGCGGTTGCTCGCAAGTTGAGCGAGTCGAACGGCGCGGGACTCACGCCGCCGTGACGGGTGGTGAAGGCGTGGCGCACGCCGCCGACGGAGAGCGTGCCGGCGGTGTCGAAGATCACGCCGTTGACGTTGTGCTCGGTAAAGGACATAGGGTGCCTTTTTCGCCTGTGGCGTGGAAATTTGCCGCGCACGGCGCGGGGCTGGCAGTGAATGGAAAGCTATTGTTGCTTTTCAATAAATGAAAAACGACATGGCAGATCAGATATACAAGGCTTTGTATCCCCCAAAAACAGGCAGTGACCAATATTGCTCCGAACCATACCGGAAAACTGATAAACTCGCCTGTTTGGAGAAATAAATGGGTATGTTTAAGGCCGCACAGCTCATAGACAGGAAAGTAGAGTAAAAAATAAAGGGGGGATATTCAGCAATGTATACCGCCAAGAAACGAACTTGTAAATAACAACGGCAAACCGGATCAGGCTTACCCAGAAAACATAATGCCCCATCTGACTCCGTGCGGGAGGGGAATTTAGTCCCAATAAATCATCGGAAACGATCAGGCAAAGCAGAATGGTTAAAATTCCATCACTCCTGGCCCAAAGCCACTTTTTGAAAATCCCGTGCTGATTCATTTCATACCCTCCAATGATCCTATTACGCCCGATCACCTCACAGGTTTCCTCACCGCCGCATTCCAATGTTTCGCGAACGAAATGTGCCTGCAGATGACTTTCGGTGACCAGAACAGACTCCTGATGGAAGAAAGCGCACAGGTCCTGGCGATATCGCTTCACAACGGCCTTGTCAACGTCGATCAGGGGTGAGGACCAGACTGGTCTCCCGGGCGTATTCTCCCGCTTTCGCTAAATATACCCGCCCTCCTGCACCTGAAAGGAAAGGCATTTGTAAATAGCATACATTACGAGCACCCTGATATACTTTTTCGTTTTCAAAGAGCTTGAATTGTCGACAGATCGTTCAGCCCAATGTCGTGATTTTGATCAGACCATGTCATTCAGCGCCCCCCATGATTGTGCCTGACCGATGCGGATTTATTTGCGTGACGTCCTCCGGACCGTCCTGCCGGAGGCGGGAGCCCCGGACCGGCGCGCCTTCGCTGAAAGGGGTATTCTCTTTGAAAGAGAATACTTTGTTTTACCGTCCGCACTTTTCTTATTTTTCCGCGCTGCCGCGCAGCGCAAAAATGCCGGATGGCAGCTCGCTCCGCCGCTGGCGTAAAGCCGCTCGGCGTATGCCGCATCAGCAGGCTGCGTCCGTTACCGTCCGCAGCACTGCTTATATTTTTTCCGCTGCCGCAGGCAGG
>VOFB01003137.1_pt1 | contig 42691 bp, 64 predicted proteins | sample 5384141 | NCBI WGS metagenome assembly VOFB01 (sample SAMN12384721, study PRJNA508395) | human gut metagenome | isolation source: healthy gut A | host: Homo sapiens
GCTGGTGGTAATCATAAATCACCGGCTTAGCCGTTGGTTTGCTCACCCCATAAGGGCTTATTATCGGCTCTGGAGTTCAAAGACCATCGAATGGTTCGCCAGCCGCAACATCACTTCTCTACTGAGCCCCTTGGGGCTTATTCTGTCTATTTGTTTTTACCGGCTCACCCGTAAACGGGTCAACATCCTCTTTTCAGCGTCATTTGATCATATTCCAAATCTTCTTTTAACTGATTTTGAATATACTCTTGTATCTTCTTTGCATTTTTTACCTACAGTGTCTTACATAATATATCCCCTACACCAAAAATGTCGATTGCCATACTTGTACTTCAAATTTGCATGGCGTTCGAATATCATCAATGTACTCTTGCCTTTTAAGTACCCTACAAAATACGATACACTTATGCTTGGCGGAATCTCTACTAACATATGTATATGATCCGGCATACTTCTGCTTCGACAATTTTACACTTTTCTTTTACATAACATGCTTAATATATTAGCTATATCACGTTTTAACTGTCCATATATTAGTTTTCTGCGATACTTTGGTGCAAAAAACAATATGATACTTACAATTCCATTTCGTATGTGCTAAACTGTTTATATCCATTGGATACCTCCTCTGCTTGTAATGGTTGGCGAACCTACATTATTATAGCACTGGAGGTTTTTTCTGTGTTTATTTCCAACCACTGCAAGCAAGTGGTTTATTTGTTTCCAGCATTCCATTTTTCGAACACGAAAAACTCCATCCTGGAAAAGGGCCTTGCCCTAACAATAAAAGGAGATAGCCACAACGGCTATCTCCCTTTTTTAAACGCTTATCTATTATTCAGTTTGTAAAATAAAATCTGCTACGCTTTTGGGAATAGTATAATATTCAATATAATCTCCGTCCTGTGTACCATTATCTGGAATAGTCTCACTTATAAAATATTCATTATTAGATGCTTCATATAACATAATCGTATACATTGTGGTCAAAACCTTTTCTTTAGTTCTTCTCCTAAACGAATATGCTGATATATTACGCCTTAAAATCGCATCGTTTGGTATATCATCTATTGAACTCCAACTATCTGTATCTAAGCCTTCAATGAATGCCGTTATCTCTTCCTTGTTATCTATTTTTATATCTAATTCATCTTCATCACTTATAACTATTTTAGTGATTTTAGAAACAATTGTTTCATCATTATATGTTTTTTTTCTTTTGTTCCATAACTACTATCCGTATTATTGACAATTCTATTTTCCCAATTATCCAGAATATCTTCTGATATAGGTTGAGTTATTGTAATTTTTATTTTCAATTGAATTCAAAAATTGCCCCGCGCTTTTTGGAATGGAAATAACATCACTATCTTGAATAATATAATAGTTGTCATCTACTTTATATAACTCATATGGGTCTTCCCTAATACAGTACTTCTTCATCATCTTTTACAAATTCATAAGCTATAAATTTGTAAATACATTTACCAAAATCTTCTTTTTCTTCAATATATTTCCATTCTTGAAATTTCATTTCCTCAAAAAAATTCTAAATCATCCGAATTCACTATAGTTCCTATCTCTTTACCATTTGATGACTGTATCTCAACAAATTGATATACTCTTTCAATATCAAATCCTTTTGAAGTACATCCCAATAGACCTATCATACATATTACAATTATTAATAACCCTTTTATTTTCATACAAATCCTCCTCAAAACAATATTCTGTTCTATAAACCGTCTATACAAAAGATTATTTCAACCAAGTTAAACCTCCTAATTTTTTTATATTATAAAAAGAGTTTTGAATAAAAACAATAAGTAGATATACAGTTTTTTCGCCCTAACATACGCAACTATTTCATAGTGTATTCTCACGATATATGTTATAATTTGTATTAGATTAGTTGCTTCCTACTACAAATATAATAAAAGAGGTAAAAATGTTTACTGTTGCTATTTGTGATGATGACAAGATTGTACTCAGTTCAATTCAAAAATGCACAGAAGAATTTGCCACCGAAAATAATATATCCATATCCGTTGATTTATATGATTCCGGCAAAAAATTGTTAGAAACATCACTAAAATATAACGTTATCTTCTTGGACATTATTTTACAAACAGAAAACGGCATAGATATAGGTACTCAACTCCGAAAATTGAATGCATTTACATATATAATTTATATTACAAATTATAAACAATATCATGAAACGGCACATAATAATGTACATTCTTTTGCATTCCTTACTAAGCCAATTTCAAAAAAAATCATTTATAAACAACTTAATGACATTCTTATTTATGAATCACAAAATAATGATCCCCTTTATATTGCGCGTTTCATAACTTATGAGCAAGGATTGACCGAATTTAATATAGATGATATATATTTTTTTGAATATATAAAGAAACGATATGTCAAGATATGCAGTAAAAGCGGTGATTATCATTTTAATGAAAAATCGGAAAGATAGATATTGACATGGCGAGTTATAACTTTTTTATGCCACATCAAAGTTTTGTAGTTAATTTAAAATATGTAAAAGATATAAAAACTACGAATTATTAATGACCAATGGGATAAGGATTCCTTTGTCTCAAAAACGTGCCGTACTATTCAAAAATGCTCTAAACAATTATTTAGAAAAAATGTTAATACTATAAAGGGAGATCATTTTATGAATACTTATATCATTTACTTTGTTTCTGTAATTAATTGTTATGTTTCTGCACAACTAATTTTTGATCATTTTAAAATAAATTTTAACTCTATATATTCACAAAAATGGATTTATAATATAGTTACCATTTCCGTCGGAGTCTTAATTGGAATTATAAATTTTTTAATTACCCTATTTTAAATTTTGCAAGTTGGATTATCATTCTTACACCTGTTATATGCTTACTATTTTATGATCCATGGAGTTCAAAGAAAACTTTACTCCTGGATTTATACTTTTTCATATTTCTTTTAACTTTTTGAAACAATAGGGGTCGCTCTATATGAATTGTTTTTGATTTTTATTAAGTTTCCATTATGCGAACCAACACATTCCGTTTTTAAAATGGCTATTTCAAAATTATTAATTATATGTTTATACCAGGTAACCAAGAATCGTTATTTGTCAAAACAGCATAGTGTACTTCCTATGAAACAATTGATTTTATATATTTTATTATCATTCTGTAGTATAGTAAACATTTGCTTAAACGCTAAAATAGGTTATTCTGTTACAATGCCGGAGTCTGACAAATATATAGGATATTTAACAATTATAATTACCGTATTTATTAATCTTCATATTATGTGGCTACTTGAATACATTATTGAAAATCAAAAATTAAAGTCTAAAATAGCCCGATCAGAGCAGCAAAGCAAACTTACAACTTAAATATTATAAACAATTAGACGCAAACTATCAGAAATCGTTACAAATGATACATGACATAGATAAGCATGTTAATACGATAGAGCAACTATATAAAAGCAATGAATTTGAAAAAGCAGATAACTATATCAAAGGAATGGATAGACTTATATCAGATTTTGTATTATTCCCATACAGCAATAATACAGTTCTAAATCTTATACTGAACGAAAAAAAGATTTTTGCAGAACAACACGGCATTCTGTATAAATGTACCGTTGAACAAACTGATTTTAGATTTATGGATGACATTGACATCACAACTATATTTTCAAATTTGCTTGAAAACGCCTTATCTGCTAGTGCTCTTTGCAAAACCAATAAAGAAGTATCAGTAATAATTAGTTCCCATAATAACTTTGTTATAATCAACGTCAAAAATAGTTGCAATTCATACACAAAATGCGGAACATTCTCTTCTAAAGACTATGGAACTGGTCTTTACAATGTTGAAAATAGTGTTAAGAAATATGAAGGTTTCTTAAAAATCAGCTACTCGCAAACCGAATTTAACTGCAATGTTGTTTTAAGTAATACGCACTAATTAATACTTAATTCCTTCATCAACACATATAATCCTTTGCAAATCAAAATACCGGCTGTCAGGAATTTCTATCTGACAAACGGTATTTCACTTTTTGTTTTCTTTAAAATAGAAGTCTTCCAATTTTTCTTCCCTTCTTTGTAAGCGATGAATAACACGCCGTCTACCCTTTTCCTAAATTCTGTTAAAACAGGGAAACGATTAACATTTATTATCAATTCCTCTGCTACCTAAGTGGCAGGGGAATTCTATTTTCCAACATTAGATTCCACGTTAATCAGCCCTGAACATTTTTCCTTTTTATAAAGTCACTCCATGGCATTGCTCTATACCTGCGGACGAATTCATGTAATCCGGCATATACAGGAGTACCGTATATACTGGAAAATATTCAGAACGATACTGTACATCACCGCACTTGCTCCGGCACCGGCTTCTGATGTGTGGAACAGGAAGGCTTTCCGTCCGATTGCATAGCTTTTGGCTTTTCGTTCAGCATGGTTGTTCGAGATTTCACACCGGCCATCCAGTAGATAATTCATCAGTTGTTCTTTTATGGCTTTTTACAGTTGTTACTGTTTCTTCCGGTTATAATGCTTTCAAGCACTTCCAGTCCTTTTTGTATTTCCTGTTCATCCGGTTTTCCATATCCTAACAAGAGTACCGGTCTTCCTCCGGCGTGTGTGAATATAATGCTCTCTGATACCCATAAGGCGGATTCCGCACTCTGCGGCTTTTTTACAGATTTCTTCCTCTGTAAGCGTTGTATTCACCTGCACAAGCACATGCAGTCCTGCGTTATCCCCTGCAATATTCTCCACCCAGTTTTTTTTTTCTTCAATTCGCCGACTAAAAAATCATGCTTGTTTTTATAAATTCCACGCATTTTATTTAAATGTCTGCCAAAGTATCCTCCCCGGATGAATTCCCGCAATACTTCCTGCTGAATCTTCGAAACGGTTGTGGAATAGAAGCTGCATGATTCCTGATATTTTTTAACAAATGCAACGGAAGAACCATGTAGCTGATTCGCAGGGACGGCGCAATACTTTTTGAAAAAGTACCCAGATATATCACCTTTTCCTCGTGATCGATACTCTGCAGTGACGGGATCGGCTTTCCTTTATAACGGTACTCACTGTCATGATCATCCTCGATCAGATATCTGCCTTCTTTCTCCGATGCCCATTTCAAAAGGTCCAGCCGCTGTTTTAAAGGCATGACCGTTCCCAAAGGAAACTGGTGTGACGGCATGACATATAATATCTGCGTTTTCCCTGCGCACTGCCTCGATCGGCATACTCCCCTGCTCTACTGGAATATTTTTCACCAGATAACCTATATTGGAAAAAGTACGGTACGCCTGCACATAAGTCGGATCATCCATCAATACGGTCTTCTTTTCTCCTAACACCTGCGCAAGCAGAAGTTCTAAATATTCATTACCTGCGCCGATTATGATCTGTTCTGCGACACAATTCACACCTCTTGCCTGATGAAGATAATCTGCAATTGCCATGCGCAGTTCGTGATCTCCCTGTCCATCTCCCGACAAAAGAATTTCTTCCCTGTCATCAAGCAGGACATTTTATGCAGTTTCCGCCAGACATTGTACGGAAAATTCTGCGTATCGATCGTGTAAGGGGAAAAATCAATTTCCTTCTGTTTTGAAGATCCCGCTCCATGTTTTATCTCAGTTTTCCATCCCGGCTGCCAGTCCTGCCCTGCCTGCATTGTTTTTCCTGCATATGGTTCCGCTGTTCTAACTGATACAGCGCCTCAACATCGCAGACAAAATATCCCCGGTATGGTTCTGCCTCAATATACCCTTCTGCCAAAGCTGATCGTATGCCAGTTCCACCGTGCTGCGGCTCACAGACAGATTTTTTGCCAATAAATGGGTTGACGGTAATTTTTCCCTTTGGAAATCTTACCGTCAACAATCTCATTTTTATATATTCATATATTTTTTTCATAAAGGGGCGCTTTCGCGCCCCCTGCAGATCAATCATAATCTCGTTCATTGCAATCCTCTTACTCTTTGCCAATTCTGATGTCTGGTATCCCCTGCCGCCTTTACGCTTTGGAATCCTTAATTTCCCGGATGATCTCCTCTTTCAGATCGAATGCACGATCCTTCATCTTCTTAGAAGCAGAGCTTGTAGACAAGATCCTGGAAATACATTTGGACGCAGTATCGTAACGTTTGAAATGCTTTGACATAACAGCTAACAGGTAATCTACTGTTGTCTGATCCATGCCGCACATTGAAACATCTCAGTTGATACTGCTTTTAAAAAGCCTTCATAAGCCTGATTATAAAATGCCTCCTGCTGCTCCAGACACTCCCTGCGTTCCTGTTCCAGCGAAGCATCCTTCTCATCCATGCCCTCTAACTTTCCACGATAGAGCCATGAAATCTTAAGACAGGTATATGCCTTCTCACTTGCTTTTCCTTTTTTTACCAGAGTATTAAACAGTGCGAGTTTGTAACGGTTAATTGCCGTATCATAATCATATACCGCCGGTTCTTCACCAGTCGGCTTAAAATTTGCACATATTTTCTCTTTGATCAGTTTGATCTGGACCGATGACAGATGTTCAAAGTAGCGGTTCATTGCTGTATAACCGCAGTTTGGACATGATGCAACATCATATTTTAAAGTATCAATATACATAAATCTTGGTCTCAGATCAAAATCCGGTTCGAGACGTTTCACTCTTCCGTTTTTGATCATTTTTGTTTTGAACACTTTATCGCACACAGTGCAGCGCACTGATTTTTCTAACAGAAATGATTCCTCAGAAGGTATTTCTTCTTTTGCCTCTCCCTGCTCTGTTGATGCATTGGTCCTTTTTTTTCTTCTTCAAACAGATTTTCTGTACCCTCTGTCTTCAGACCGAACTTTTCTAGTCCCTTGAATAAATTCATATACGTTCCTCCAATATTGACTGCTTTTCTTGATAGTAAATTAGTTATTTGACGGTAATTTAAAAGAACTCTTAAAAGATACGATCCGGTTAAATACCAGATGATCTGCGGTGGAATCCTTCGCATCCACACAGAAAAATCCCTGTCTCACAAACTGGAAGCTGTCATAAGCCTTTGCGTCTGCAAGATTCTCCTCTACATAACAGTCCTTTAATACTGTCAGTGAGTTTGGATTCAGGTTCAGGCTTCCGTCCTCATTGTATACACCCTTCTCTTCATCCACAATATTTTCATACAACCGGATCTCTGCTTTTACATTCTTCTCAGCAGATACCCACTGGATCGTTCCTTTTACTTTTCGTCCATCCGGGCTGTTTCCTCCGCGGGAAGCCGGATCGTAGGTACAGTGGATCTCTGTCACTTTACCGTTCTCATCTTTCACGAAGCTGTTGCAGGTCACAAAGTATGCGTTCATCAGACGTACTTCGTTGCCCGGAAACATACGGAAGTATTTCTTTGGCGGCTCTTCCATAAAGTCTTCACGGTCAATGTAAATTTCCTTCCAAATGGAACTTTTCTGCTTCCAAGTTCTTCATTTTCAAGGTTATTCACAACATCCAGATATTCTATCTGTCCTTCCGGATAGTTATCAATCACAACTTTGACCGGATCAAGGATTGCCATCATACGCGGTTTCTTTAATTTCAAATCCTCACGGATACAGTACTCTAGCATTGCATAATCCACAGAGCTGTTTGCTTTGGAAATACCGCAGAGTTCTACGAACATCTTGATGGATTCCGGTGTAAATCCTCTTCTGCGGAGTGCAGCAATCGATACAAGGCGTGGATCATCCCATCCGTCTACGATACCTTCCTCCACAAGACGCTTGATATAACGTTTTCCGGTTACTACATTTGTGAGGTATAATTTTGCAAACTCGATCTGTCTCGGCGGCATCTCATCCTTATCCGGAATCATATCTTTGCCAACTTCTTCCACTACCCAGTTATATAATGGTCTGTGGAAATTCTATTATGAATATATTACAATCTATCTTTACTGATTATTATGAACCTATCATTTACAAACTTCATCCTCGTCCTCCTGTTATCGAAAATGTCAACAAGATGATTCATTGTGGTGATCCTTCTTATGGTGGTGCCATGTATGGCTGTCCTCACTGTGGAAACAAATACAACCAGCTTCGTTCTTTTCATATGTCCTGTAAGCTTGTTTCTTGTGTTCATCACCATTGTGTTTTCACTATCCCAGAGGAACTTCGCATTTATTTTCTCGAAGACAGGACTCTCTTAGATTGTTTATTCCATTCTGTTCGTAATGTTGTTCATGCTTTTTATGTTCGTGCAAAGCCAAATCTCTGCACTCCTGATATCACTATTAAATATATCAGCAGATATCTTGGCAGACCTGTTATTGCCACATCCCGTATTGATGATTATGACGGTGAAAATGTAACCTTTCATTACACCAGACACGAAGACAACAAAACTGTTACTGAAACTATTCCTGCTTTGGACTTCATCCAGAAACTGATTGTCCACATCCCTGAAAAACATTTCAAAATGCTTCGCTACTATGGGGTATATGCAAAACATCACAAACAGGAAAAGAAACTTCGTAAATGTATTTCTGCTAAAAAACAACGTTTCCTGCGTTCTATTCAGGATTGGCAGCACTCCATTCTTCTCTCTTTCGGATACGACCCTCTCTGTTGTTCCGAATGTGGTACTTCTATGTTGGTTTTAGAAGTTTACCACAAAAAAACTGCACTATTTGAACAATATCGAAAGGTTATGAAATATGGATAAATCCATGCTCATAATAATTCTTTCTCCATAGTCAGATAGTGCAGCTACCCTAAACCAAAACAAAAACTTCATAAACAACGTCATGGCGAATCCAACATTCGCTCTTTTGTCATGTCATTTTTTATTTCCAGTTTACATAATGATGCCCCTTGTTGCAAACTATCAAACAGTCCGGGGCTTTAGTAATCGTCCAGAATAAAGCATACGAAATTATTCTGCTGTGAATGTAACCGGCTATCTGCATGTTCATTTGCATACTGTTCAGCATATGAACCCGGTTTACCAATGAGATTAAAATCAGAAACATGGAGTTCTGTTGTATTTTTTTAAATCCATACCACTGTTATCTAATGGCGGATCTACAATATATTAAATTCATCTTCGCCTATTCTTTCCAACCCATCATTAAGAATCAATTCCTTTAAGTTTGTTCCAAATGAAATTTCCTCCATCTATACTCTTCACAGATTCCCCCTAACACCAGATATTTCAAATTTTCTGCATTTCCAAATGCATATCGGTCTTTCTGTAAATTATCACCTATTATGAACTGCTACAATCTATTTTATCATTATGAACCTATCATGAAACTTCAACCTTCTTTCCATCTATTTCATCAAGGGAATAACCACGACTTGGATCTTAAATTTGTTCCCCTTACCAACATACTTCTCTATTATGATGTTATCTGTGCTGTCATTGAACTCAAAATCTTCTGTCTCATCATGGCTCATCAAATCATCCATTGTGATTTCATCTGCTGATTTATAACTTGTATCATTCTTCATCGCCATTTGAAATGGAATTTCTGGCTGTCCATTGGTCCATCTGCTGTTTGTTTTGTTTGAAATGTACACCAGACACGAAAAAACAATTGTCTGATGACTGAAACTTCCACAGCCTGCTGATGACACAACCATTGTAAAAATCATTCCCTGAAAAAATCAAATGCTTCGCTTTTTCATTTCTTTCTCCAAACAGAAAAAGTTAATTATTTTAAAATATAATTTTATATTCTATTAGTAAATGGCGCAAAGGTCCAATTACCATTAATCGAGATAATTTCCGAATGTGGTAAATATGTTGGTTTTAGAAGTTTACCACAAAAAACTGCACTATTTGAACAATATCGAAAAGGTTATGAAATATGGATAAATCCATGCTCATAATAATTCTTTCTCCGTCATCTGGAAAAAAGACTGTATCTTTGTTCTTATACTCTTCGGATGTGCTGATGTGTAAACAGGTGATCCTGACAATACTCATAATTGCCCTCGCACTTCGAACAGAAACGGAACTGTAAATTTGGATCATCCAGCTCTGTCCGTCCGCAGACCGCACATTTGTGTTTTTGCGATACCAGAACCCGGTCTCGGCTCTCTCATCTGTGCCTTAAACTGCTGCCTGCGATGCACCTCATGTGGGGTATACCGGCTCAGATTCCTCGTGGAAAGGAAGAAGATGAGATAATTTAACAGTGACATCACAATACATAACAGCATAATCCCTGCATACCATAATGCAGTGGATGCAGACTGTATATGCATAAATCGCATGATAGGTATCCCACACGCTGAATACCATGATAACAACATATACGGCTGCCATCCATTTCATTTTTATCGGAATGATAAAGTACAGTAATACCTGCATATCCGGATATATAAGGTAGCAAATGCAAGGAAATGGACATATTAATATAGAAGTCTGATCATCTGTCCCATCATTGTAGCTTGCAGTGTATGCAAAATTGCCGCCCATAAACAGATAGATCAGATAAATACCGTACAGAACAAATGCACCGATCACGGTAAATATCATTCCACCGAAAATATAGACATTAAAGCGGAAAGTTCCCCACGCGCGCTCCAACGCAGTTCCAAGCTGATAATAAAACATCATCATGATCAACAGAAAATGATATTGCTGTCTGTCGGCATTAAAATCCATGTGATAAGTCTCCAGATCTGTCCATGTAAAATGTAATAAGGACTGGAAATGTCAAGAATCCCAATATATTCAGGTGCCACCATGTTCGAATACAAAGCCAACGGAATATGCTCCGATCAGATACACGATCAGATTCGGTACCGCATATCTTCCAAATTTACGCTCCAGTTTATTTAACCAGTTCATATTGCGCTAACCTTTTTTTCAAATACTCTTTGGACTGTCTTCTTTTTCAAACAATCTAGCTAAAGTATATCTATGTCTTTTATCGACCAGATGGCTACTCTTCTTCAGACTGACGCATCAGGTCTTAACGACTATGCAAAGGACTATGATACCATCTATCCTATCGCTGCAAGATGTGGTGTATTTGCCAAGACAGATATACAGCCACTCATCAACGAAGGAGCTACAAAGCCAAACCTGGCCGCATCCATATTCCAGGCCGTTGTCAATCAGACTATATCAGGTCTTGCATGTGGTAAACCAATCAAGGGAAATGTTGCATTTCTTGGTGGTCCTCTCCATTTCCTTCCGGAACTGAAGAATGCATTTATCCGAACACTCAATCTTACAGGTGACGCCATCATAGATCCAGGACACTCACATCTGTTCGCCGCAGTAGGTGCTGCCATGAACTCCAAACCTGAGGTGTCCATGACGCTCTCAGAGCTCATCCACGCTCTCTCCCAGGAACTCAATCTCTCCTCTGGTGTGGAGAGACTTGCACCTCTTTTTGAGAGTGATGAGGATTACGAAAAATTCAAGGCAGATCACAACAAATACGCTGTAAAGCGCGGTGATCTCGCTACATATAAAGGAAACTGTTTCATCGGTGTCGACGCAGGTTCAACCACAACCAAGGTTGCCCTCGTCGGAGCTGACGGCGAACTTCTCTACGACTTCTACAGCAGCAACAACGGAAGTCCGCTGAACACTACTATCAGAGCTATAAAGGATATATACAGTAAGCTTCCTGAAGGTGCAGTGATCGCAGGATCATGCTCCACAGGCTACGGTGAGGCTCTTATCAAGCAGGCTCTCTCACTAGATTTCGGTGAGGTTGAGACCATAGCCCACTATACAGCCGCTGCATTCTTTGACCCTGAGGTAGATTGTATACTTGATATCGGCGGTCAGGATATGAAGTGTATCAAGATCAAGAACGGCGTAGTAGATAACGTTATGCTGAACGAGGCATGCTCATCTGGATGTGGATCATTCATAGAGACATTTGCAAAGTCACTGAACTACGATATCGCAGATTTCGCGCACATCGCCATAACAGCGAGAACACCTATAGATCTCGGTTCAAGATGTACAGTCTTCATGAACTCAAAGGTTAAGCAGGCCCAGAAGGAGGGCGCATCCGTGGCTGATATATCCGCCGGACTCGCCTACTCCGTCATCAAAAATGCCCTGCTCAAGGTTATAAAGCTCACGGATCCAAAGGATCTCGGAAAAAACATCGTGGTACAGGGTGGTACCTTCTACAACGATGCGGTTTTAAAGAGTTTTGAAGTCATATCAGGAAGAACAGCGATAAGACCTGACATCTCAGGTATCATGGGTGCTTTTGGTGCTGCCCTCATAGCAAGAAACAAATACAAAGAGGGATTTGTCACGACCATGCTCCCTATCGAGGAGATAAGAAAGCTCACATACGAGAGCTCCATGACAAGATGTAAAGGATGTACGAACAACTGTCTCCTCACCATAAACAAATTCTCAAACGGCAAGAGGTTCATCACCGGAAACAGATGTGAGAAGGGTGTAGGTCTGAAGAAGAACGCAGACAACATCCCTAACCTCTTTGAATATAAGCTTGGAAGAATATTTGGCTATGAATCACTTAAGCCTGAGGAGGCAAAGCGCGGTGTGATAGGTGTTCCACGTGTACTCAACATGTACGAAAACTATCCTTTCTGGCACACATTCCTCACAAAGCTTGGATTCTCAGTTGTACTCTCTCCTAAGTCATCAAGAGATATATACAGCCTTGGTATCGAGTCCATACCTAGTGAGTCAGAGTGTTACCCTGCCAAGATCTCACATGGGCATGTCATGTGGCTGCTGAAGAACGGAATCAAATCCATCTTCTACCCATGTGTACCGTATGAGATGAACGAGACTCCTGAGGCAAACAATCACTACAACTGCCCTATCGTTGCTTCTTATGCAGAGAACATTAAGAACAACATGGAGGAACTCAAGGCTGATGACATAACATTCATCAGACCTTTTGTGGCACTGGACAATGAGGAAGCTCTCGTAAAGCGAATGTATCGTGAGATGTCCAAGTACTATGATGTGACAATGGACGAGATTGGAAGTGCCATACATGCTGCGTACGCAGAGGCAGAGAAGGTCAAGGAAGATGTACGTGCAAAAGGTGAAGAAACCCTCAGATACATTGATGAACATGACATGCTCGGTATCGTTCTGGCAGGTCGTCCATACCACCTTGATCCTGAGATCAACCACGGTCTACCAGAACTCATCAACTCATACAAGATCGCTGTCTTTACCGAGGATTCAGTCGCACACCTTGGAAAGGTTGAGAGACCTCTTATCGTCTCCGACCAGTGGATGTACCACTCAAGATTATACAAGGCAGCTAACTATGTAAAAACCTGTGACAATTTGGAGCTCATACAGCTCAACTCATTCGGCTGTGGTCTGGACGCTGTAACAACTGACTGTGTCAACGATATACTTACCAAGTCAGGCAAGATATACACTGTCCTCAAGATCGATGAGGTCAGCAACTTGGGTGCAGCAAGGATCAGAATCAGATCCCTCATAAGCGCGGTCAACTCAAGACATGAACAGCACTACAAGACATGTCCGTCAAGCAGTGCCATCAACAGAATAGAATTTACCAAGGAGATGAAGAAGGACTATACAGTTCTTGCACCTCAGATGTCTCCTATCCATTTCGATCTTCTTGCACCTGCATTCAAGTGCATGGGAATCAACATTGAGATCCTGCCGGATGCAACCAAGGAGACGATAGATGTTGGTCTGAAATATGTAAACAACGACGCATGTTATCCATCTCTGATCGTTGTCGGACAGATGATGAGCGCCATCACTTCAGGAAAGTACGATGTGAACAAGCTGGCTGTCCGGTCAGATCAGCACTGTCAGCCCAGGGCTTTGAGAAGAACTCAGGTTTCAAGATAAGCTACAAGGTCGTAAAGCGTGCAATGCAGGCTCTGATATACGGTGATGTATTCATGAGATGTCTGTACAGGACAAGACCTTACGAGAAGGAAAAGGGTTCGGCAAATGCACTCCATGAGAAATGGATCCGCCTGCTCACATCGACGATCTTGCAAAATATGCAAGAGATATCGTATCCGAAGGTAACCAGACCGGTGAAGGATGGTTCTTAACCGGCGAGATGATGGAGCTGATCCACAGTGGTACACCAAACATCGTCTGTACACAGCCATTTGCCTGCCTGCCGAACCACGTTGTAGGTAAAGGTGTTATCAAGGAACTGCGCCACCGTCAACCCAAATAAGAACCTGAGATCTTTGAATTAAAATATCGTTGCCGTTATGACTACGATCCGGGGGTGCAAGTGAAAGTAAACCAGTTGAACCGCCTCTCGTTCCAAAAATCATATCTTTCCATCACAAACCTTCGGACCGGAATCACCTGGTGGTCCGAACGGGCGATGGATTATTTTGGCATGAAAGAAAATTATACGATCCGCGGCATGGAAAAGGCAAAACCGGAAGATCCATCCTGATGATGTTGCCACTTTCAAACGTGGTTTTAAAGAACGGGTTGACGGTAAAAATCTGGATACCGCATGGGAATACCGGATTCAGGATGGCATTCCTACAACCGTTTCAACGCCATGGCGCGTGTACTTTATGATGAACAAAAGCAGCCTTTTATCATCATTATCCGCTATGATAATTATGGAATTTCTGATGAAGTGGACTCTGTCACAGGTCTCTATACGGAACCGGCACTGAACCGCTGTATCACCCAATTACTTGATAACACACGTCCTGCCGCACTCTTAAAGATCGGGCTGGATCAGTTCAGCCATATCAATGTCATGTATGGGGCAGCTTTTTGCAGATAAGATCCTGAACAAAGTGGCACAAAGCCTTTACACATGGTACGCAATATCGGTTATGCCTACCGCCTGTCCGGTGCGAAATTTGTGCTTGTTTTCGACAAAAGTATCCAAAACAGAGCTCCATAGCATTTTCGCTTTCATCGAGGATACACTGGCAAACACCATTGCAGTGAACGGAAAACGGATTCCGATCAAGATCTCTGCAGGGGCCATTTTCTTAGAACCCTATATGAAGGAGACAAATGCGGTCCGCAGCCGTCTGACCTATGCGCAGAATCATTCACGCTATGAACATCATGGCGATCTCGTCATTTTTAACGATGAGATCTGTGGCAACAACGAAAAACAGTTTGAGCTGATCGGTGTGATCCATCAGTGTGCGACCAGCCATTTTGAGGGATTCCGCCTGTTCTACCAGCCGATAGCAGACACAAAGACCGGAAAGATCCGTGGCATGGAAGCACTGATACGATGGGAATTAGAGCCCTACGGTCTCATCTCTCCCGGAATATTTATGGAGTGGTTAGAGGAAGATCCATGTATCTTTGACCTTGGCAACTGGATCTTACGCACCGCATTAAAGGATATCGGCAGGATCCGTGATAAGATCCCACACTTTTTCGTAAACGTCAACATCTCTGCCGCTCAATTGTCGCGAAAAGAATTTCGTGACTCTGTCATGACGATTTTAAAGAAACCGAGCCAGACCGGAGGAATTGTGTCTGGAACTGACTGAGCGCGCCGGGATCTCGATGTGACATTTCTGAGGAATGAAGTCAATTTCTTTCACTCAAAGGGGATTAAAATTGCACTGGATGATTTTGGAACCGGTAACAGCTCCCTAAGCCTTGCATTGGAATTACCTGTTGATGAGCTGAAAGTCGATATGAGTTTTATCAAAGATATTGAACATAAGCCACAGAATCAGGCTATGGTACAGTCGATCGTTGATTACGCAAACCGTACCAATACCGAAACCTGTATCGAGGGAATTGAAAATCAGGAGGTAAGCGACTACATTCATCAATTTGGTGCGACCTGGTATCAGGGTTATTTTTATTCCAAACCTGTTCCGATTGACCAGTTTGAAACATTGCTGGATGTGCCTCACTGAAAAATCTCTTTTTTTGCATATGATCCATGAGATCACTGCTGAAACAAATTCCGTGATCCAGAACGCGTGCCATACACCAGCCGCCTGAAAAAGGCGGCTTAAAATAAATGCCAGCGGCAAAATCACCACGATATAACGCAGTAATGAAATAACTAACGATTCCTTCCCTTTTCCAAGCCCCTCCAAAGCGCCGGATACCGTGACGGAAACCGATGACACGATAAATCCTATACTGATGAGCCTGAGTGCCTCCCTGCCTAGCCGGATTGTCTCAGGATTTCCTGTAAACAGACCGATCAGCGCCTGTGGCACTGCCATACAGAGAATCGTACCGATCACCATCACTATTACGATCAGGAACAATGCTGACTGAAAAATCTCTTTCACTCTCTTTGACTCTCCTGCTCCATAATTGTATCCAATCAATGGACGCATCCCCTGTACCACACCATCTCCAGTCAGATACAAAAATGTCTGTAATTTGAAATAAGCACCCAATACAAGAACATAACTTGCAGAATAAACAGCCAGTATCGCATTTAATGCAGACACCTGGACGGAAGGCAGCGCAAGGCTTAACGTTGCAGGGATTCCGATAGAATACACTTTTTGCAAAGCTGCTTCTCCGGCTTCATATTTCTGACCTTCACTTTGGCAGGAATCGGTTTCCAGTAATATGCGGTCAGATACCCTGCCAGTGACACGATCTGTCCGATTCCGGTTGCAAGTGCCGCTCCCGGATTCCCATTGCAGGAAAAATCCCAATTCCAAAAATCAGCAGTGGATCAAGCACAATATTGGTCACACAGCCAAGCAAAGCATACAAAACATAGATGTTTTCATGCGTCCAACTGCCTGAAATATTTTTTTTCAAAACAAAGCGCTGCCGCATTTGGCACTGCAAATAAAAATACAATATCCGAGTACTGTACCCCCATTCCGATAATTCCGACCTGTTTTGTAAACATCCCTAAAAAGGCCGGCATAACTGCAATACAGATGGCAGCCAGCACCAGACCATGCAGCATATTCAATAACATGCCAAGCGATGCTGTTTTATCTGCCAGCTGCTGTTTCTGTGCCCCAAGATAATAAGCCATCGTAGCATTTATTCCGATAGCAAAACCAATGACCACTGCATTGACCAGATTCTGTAACGGAAATACTAACGATAACGCTGTCATCGCATCCTCACTGATCTGCGCCACAAAGTAGCTGTCTATGATATTATATAATGCATTCACTAACATGGAAAATGTCATCGGCAGCGCCATGGAGATCACCAGCGGCATTACCGGTTTTTCTTTCATAAATTCCTGATTCATCTTCTCTTTTCTCCTCTGTTTTCTTTCTGTCAATCAATCTTACTCACATACGCTGAAATATCTGTTTTAGCGCAAAAAATGCCACACAACTGTTCAATTCAGTCGTGTGGCGAAAAATAGAGCCTTTTGCTCCAGAAAAGTCCACTCCAATATTGGTTTTGGATTCTATATGCTATTTGTCCTTCTGATCCGCTTTCTGGATCAATAAGAGGATATCAGAAAGTTCCTCTTCTGTCAACTGTGTATATGCTGCAAGTTCATGTACAGTTGCTTCCCCTGCCTTTCTCCTCTGCAAGATACTTCTTAGCCTCGTTGACTAACGCCAGCTTGCCGACCATAGCCTTCTCATCCTCATCCTCGCCTTCTTCCGCAAGAATGGATGATTTCATGGCTGTCTCCACTGCGCCCTGCAATTATGCCTCAACATCTGTTTTTTCCTCACAGCCGCAAAGTTCTGTCAGTTTTAAAAAAGTGCCATATTTCCTTCCTGAATGACATCCTCAAAGCCTTCTGAGGTCACTGCAAGCTTTCTGGCGGTCTCTAACACCTTTATCATCCAGCTGTCAGAGATTGGATTGATCACGGACTCATCCCCTGCTAAAAGTTTCTGATACATTTCTTCCTGCTTCTTCCCGGAATATACCGGAAGACTGCCGATTTCTTCCAGATACATCTGAAATACCTTAGATTCCGGTAAAACATCCGGCTCTGCAGTTTTTTTCCTCTTTTTTGCCAGGATCATTCTGTGCCAGCACAGATGCATCTGACGTTTCCTGCCAGTCTGCCGCTTCCTGCTCCCCCATCTTCGGCCTCTTCAGTTTCCTCTTCCGCTTCTTCCTCCTCATGTGGTGTCAGCAGAAACTCTAAAACCATGTTTTCCTGCTGTTCGTTTAACTCCATCTCTTTGAAATAGCTTAAGATCTCTTCTTTTTGATAACGGTGTCGCAGAAGTGCGGATAATCTCTGCCACCTCATGGATTGTCTCTGTAAATACACTCTGATCTAACATTGTCTCTCCTGTTTTCTTCTCTTTAAACCTTGTGTTTTGCCTCTTTCTCATCAATATCAACTAAAATAATGTCCGGTCCGATCCTGACAATCTTACACCACGGAATAAACAGTTCGAACTCCCTGCAAAAACAGCCGAACCATTTTCCGGGTCCCGGAACGATCAACGCCCGTATCCTTCCATCACATTCGTCAATATCAAGATCATGGACATTTCCAAGGCATTTGCAGTCACAGACGTTTATCACTTCTTTTTCTGTCAAGTCACAAAAGCGCATATCATTCTCCGAAACATTCCCTACCTGCTGCCTGTGGTGCTTTTGTGCCTTTCTTAATCGTCCAAGCACGGCACTCATCTTCTCCTGCTGTAAGGAAACTGATAAGACCAAGCAGACTATAGCTTGCTGCTACCAGTTTATCAAGACCGCTGGAGGTCACGCCAAGGTCATCTAAAGATCATCCTCAAATTCCTGTTGATCTGCGCCAGATTCTTCCTTTGCCATCTCACGCACTTTTGCCACATGTGGGTTGGAAGCTCCATCATCCGCAAGGTCATCCTCTGCAACATTTGCTGCATATATGGTCGGTTTTGCAGTCAGAAGATTGTAGCCCTTGAACCAGATCTGCGCATCATCATCATCCGGCACTTCAAAGGTTCTCGCCATCTTACCTGCTTCCAGATGTGCCTTGACAGCCTCTACAAGCTCTAACTCTTTTGCAAGTGTCTTGTCCATTCTTGCCTGTCTTGGCAATCTTTGCAATTCTTCTGTCAAGGATCTCAATATCAGAGAAGATCAGCTCCAGATTGATCGTCTCAATATCCCTTGCAGGATCAACAGATCCATCCACATGGATAATATTGGTATCCTCGAAACAACGTACCACATGTACAATGGCATCTACCTCACGGATATTTGCAAGGAACTGGTTGCCAAGTCCCTCTCCCTTGCTGGCACCCTTTACAAGTCCCGCAATATCTACAAATTCGATCGTGGCAGGTGTCACCTTCTTTGTATGGTAAAGTTCACCGAGTTTTACGATTCTCTCATCCCAATTTTTATCATTTTTGTTGTTTTATTGTTATCAGCAATCAGGCTATCCTCAGTCACTCGCCTCGATCACAATCAAGATTCCGTCTTCAAATGTTATCTCTGCACGCTCCGCAAAATGATCTCATTGCTCACACCAAGCGAACAGAACCCCTTTAAATCATAGTGATCCAGAGGATACTTGAAACCGGTCAGTGTAAGACCTTTTTACGACATTGGTATAAGGGATCAGGGAAACAAACTTTCCAAACTGTTTTTCCTTCTCAAGCGTGATTCCTGTCCCGATCATGCGGATTCTGTTTCTCTCATCCAGAATTTCGACTGGAATATGATTCTGCAGTCCGATCCCCAGAAGTTCAATATTTCCAAGCAGATGATCGATTCTTGTTCCGGTTGCTCCCAGCAGCGTAATTTTCTCTGCTCCAAGCACAATTGCTTTCCGGATCGCCGATTCCGTGTCCGTATCGTCTTTGACCGGATTTAACCTGATCCAGGAAATATCAGGCTGTCCGCCGAAATAATCTAATGCCTCACTGGATGCTGAATCGAAATCTCCGATGATCCAGTCCGGGGTCAACTTATTCCGATAGAAAAAGTTCATCCCGGAATCTGCCGCAATGCAAAGCTCCGGTCTTTCCTTTTCTATGAACTCTTTTGCAAAAATGTCATTGATATGTCCGCCTACCACAATGATGCAATGTCTCATACTACTCCTTTAATACATCCAAAAAACGTTCCACATTCTCAGCAATGTCGCCCTTGAACACTGCACTGCCAGCCACGATAATGTTGGCACCGGCATCCATGACTTCTGTCACATTTTCAAGATTCACGCCACCGTCTACCTCGATGTCAGTCTTAAGTCCCCTCTCGTCGATCATTTTCTTTAACGCCCTGACTTTTCAACGGTGTAAGGGATCAGCTTCTGTCCTCCAAATCCCGGGTTAACAGACATGATCAGCACCATGTCAACCTTTGGAAGTATCCATTCAATCGCAGACAACGGAGTTGCCGGATTTAATGCCACACCTGCAAGCAGTCCCTTTTCTTTGATCGCCTCGATCGTGCGGTCCAAGTGTTTACACGCCTCGGCGTGTACTGTGATGAGATCCGCTCCCACTTCTGCGAGATCATCAATATATCTTCCCGGCTCCTCGATCATCAGATGCACATCAAAAATACGGTCGCTGCACTCTCTGATACTCTTGATCACCGGCATACCAAATGAGATGCTCGGCACAAACATGCCATCCATCACATCAATATGTACATACTGTGCGCCTGCCTCATCCAACATTCTCACCTGTTCTCCCAGATTTGCAAAATCTGCGGATAAAATGGATGGTGATAAACAATTCATAACTTTTTCCTCCAAAGTAATTTTGAAAACATAATTCTCATGCAAAATGATGTTTTAATATCTTTTCTAATATTTTTTACATCTTTCAATTCTTCATAGAGCAGCTTATAGTTCTCGTAGCGCAATGGGCTGATCTTTCCTTCCGCAAGTGCCTCTTTGACCCCGCAGTCCGGCTCATGGATGTGGCTGCAGCCCTTGAACCTGCAATACGGCTCATACTCTTTGAATTCCGGATAAAAATTCTGCAGATCTTCCTTCTCAAATCCCGGAATATATAACGTACTGAATCCCGGTGTGTCCATAATGTATGTATCTGCTGCGATCGGTATGATCTCCGAATGGCGTGTCGTATGCTTTCCACGCTCGATCTTTCTGCTGATACTTCCGGTCTCCATCTGCACATTTGGCTGGAGACGGTTTACAAGGGATGATTTCCCAACACCGGAAGGTCCTGCGACCGCTGTTGTCCTGCCATCTAACAGTTCATGCAGTTCACGGATCCCCTCTTCTTTTCTGCACTGGTATAGAGAACGGAATAGCCGCACTTTCTGTATACACCCGCAAATTCCTCAATCGCCTGTTCCTCTAACAGATCTTTTTTTGTTAAAACAGATCGTCACAGGAACATCCTGATATTCCATCATGATCAGAAAACGGTCTAACAGATTAAAGTTCGGCTGCGGTTTTGCCGCTGCAAAATGATCAGCGCCAGATCGATATTCGCAACTGCCGGCCGGATCAGTTCGTTTTTCCTCGGCAGGATTTTTTCGATATTTCCTTTTTTTGTTTCTTCGTCAACAATCGCAATCTCCACATCATCTCCGACCAACGGTTTGATCTTCTGATTGCGGAACGCACCTTTTGCCTTACATTCATAAATTCCGGGTTCTCCTACATGAACGTAGTAGAACCCGGAAATTCCTTTTACAATCTTTCCCTGCATATATTACCTTTTGTTATTATTCTGCCTTGAATGAGATTGGAGACACGATCTGGGATGATCCAAGCTGCTGTCCATCTGCTCCAAGCCAGTCAATCTTTAATGAACCGCTGGATGCTAACATTCCGGATTTGGAAATGCTGAGACCTTCCTCCCCGAATAAGGAGATAGACTGGTTCGTCCACTGCTCTAAGATATTACCTGTTCCGTCTGCTCCATCATACAGATAAATATTGGCTGCGCCACGGATTCATTATTTGGTTTTTTGATGTTCAGATTGATCTTATAAGTAGTAGGCTTTACTTCCTGTGCTGGTTCTGCACCCATACTTACCACAAAATCAACTGCGGTTCCAGCATCCACTGCTGTATCTGCAACCGGACTCTGGGAAATGATCTGTCCGCTTGCCACGCTGTCACTGTAGGCGCTTGACACATTACCAACGGCAAGACCGACATTCTGGATGGCAGATCTTCTTTGCATCCTCGGTAAGTCCTGTCACGCCGGTACTGCTACACTCGTTGTCTCTGCCTGCTCTTTACCCGGCTGATCACGATCTTGACATTGTCCCCTGATTTTGCAAGAGATCCCGCATTTGGGCTCTGTTCGATGACATTTCCCTGTGCGACATCCGCACTGTATGCATAATCTTTTACCGGAGTAAATCCTGAATTTGTCAGTGTATTGTAAGCAGTTGTCTCATCCATGCCTGTCACGGAAGGAACGGAAACTTCTCCTTTTCCGCGCTTAAGGTAACTTCTACGGTTGTGTTCGCCTCTGCCTTCGTCAGTGCATCCGGTGTCTGGCTTACGATCTGTCCCTCGCCATATTGGTCAGATGCAACGGTTCCCTGCATTCTTCTTGATTCCGAGCCCCTTTGCATTGAGCTGCTCTTTTGCCTCGTCGAATGTAAGACCTTTCAGATCCGGCACTTCGATTCCGTCTGTCTGGGTTTCGGATGTCTCAGTGTTTGCTTTGTTGGAAGATCCTCCAAATTTAAAGTTTCCGAAGAAGCTTACCAGAATAAAAATGATCAGTGCGACAATGATGACACCGGCAGCAATCCCCATGATCGTGATCGCCTTATCCATTTTCGGATTCATCTCTTCGAGTTCATCATCATCATATGCCTCTTCGTCATCCTCGTCATCCTCTTCGAAGCGGTCACGCTTTTCAAATTTGTCTCTGTGATTCTGATTATGTGACACAACATCCTCATCGCTGAGATAAATATTGCTTGTTTCCTGTTTGATCTTATTGATCTCTTCTTCCCCGATCACACGTGTCTTCTCCTGGGAAACCGGTGCGATCACAACGAAGTCTTCATTTGGGCTGATCAACGCTTTTCTTAAATCTGCAAGCGGCGCTGTCATGGACTCATAGCGTCTGTCCGGATTCTTCTGTGTACATTTTAAGATGATCTTTTCCATACTGATAGGAAGATTTGGCGCGTAGGCACTTGGTGGAACGATCTCCTCCTGCAGATGCTGGATGGCAACCGCAACGGTCGTATCCCCGTCAAACGGCACTCTTCCGGTCACCATCTCATACATCACAATACCGAGGGAATAAATGTCACTCTTGCCATCCACAAAGCCGTTTCTCGCCTGCTCCGGGGAAGAATAATGAACAGATCCCATCACATCGGAACTGATCGTGTTGGATGTTGCGGCTCTTGCGATACCAAAGTCTGTGACTTTTACTTTTCCCTCTGTGGAAATAATAATGTTCTGCGGCTTGATATCCCGGTGGATAATGCCTTTGTTATGGGCGGCTTCAATACCTCTGCCCACCTGAATCGCGATGCTGACTGCCTCCTTAAAAGAAAGCTGTCCTTTTTTCTCAATGTAGGTCTTTAATGTGATTCCTTCCACATACTCCATCACGATGTAATGCATGCCATTTTTTCGCCTACATCATAGATGTTTACAATATTCGGATGTTCTAATCCGGCCGCCGACTGGGCTTCCGTGCGGAACTTTGTCACAAAATTGACATCCTCCGAAAATTCCGGTTTCAATACTTTAATCGCTACAAAACGTCCAAGTGTAAGATCTTTTGCTTTATATACATCTGACATTCCGCCAGTTCTATCTTGTTTACGATCTCATAGCGATCTCCAACAAACATACCTTCCGTCAACATTCCTTCACCTCATCAGAAAATGGTTCTATCAATACAACCGTAATATTATCTTTTCCGCCATTCCCATTGGCAGTATCTATTAATTTTTCTGCTTTCTCAACAATATCTCTCTGTCCGAGCACGATCTTTTTGATCTCTTCATCCTCGATCATGTTCGTCAGACCATCCGAGCACATTAAAACTGTGTCTCCCGGCTTTAACTCAACCTCAAAAAAAATCCACGGACAACTCGGGAACAACGCCCACCGCCCGTGTGATGATGTTCTTATCCGGATGATCTTTCGCATCCGCTTTATCCATCTCTCCCTAAACGGACCATCTCTTCTACCAGAGAATGATCCCTTGTGATCTGCCCTGATAGCTTCGTGATTTATTAAGTATAAACGACTGTCCCCTACAGTGGCAACATGCAGATGATCTCCGATCACTGTGGCAGCTACCACTGTAGTTCCCATTCCTGCCTTGGCGGCATCCCTGCCCGCCTCTTCCAAAAAGACCTCTGTTTGCCGCCTCCACAGCTTCCTTCATTCTTTGCTACCGGCTCTGTCTGTCCGGATGTTTCAATCGTCTCTACAATCTTTTCTACTGTGAATCTGGAAGCATACTCACCTGCTTTGTGACCGCCCATGCCATCCGCAACCAGAAAAAGGTTCGGCAGCTTTCCTACTGCGTTCTCAGACGTATACATATAATCCTGATTCATCTCACGTCGCCTTCCAATATGTGTCATGGAAAACGTCTTCATTTACCAATTCCTGCCTTTCTTACTGCTACATCTGTGCATTCCATGCGGAATGTTTCATTAACTTCGCCTGTCATTGTTATCTGCACGGACTTTGCCCGATGCACTTTATTTTATCACACGTACTGTAAAAGAACAAGTCAACTTCCCATATAACGTTTCCGAAGCTGTCCACAGGCTCCGTCAATATCTCTTCCCATCTCCTGCGGATGGTTGCGTTGATCCCATTCTTTTCCAGTTTATTCTTAAATTCCGTTGTCACTCTCACATCCGGCTGCACATAGTCACGTTCCTTGATCGGATTTACCGGGATGAGGTTTACATGACAGTTGATGCCTTTGATCAGTCTGCACAGATTCCTTACATCCTCGTCCGTGTCATTCACGCCTCCCACTAAACTGTACTCAAATGTGATTCTTCTGCCCGTCTGCTCAAAGTAATATCTACATGCATCGATCACTTCATGGATCTCATATTTATTTGCGACCGGCATCAATTCCAGCCGTTTTTCCTGCGTGGATGCATGCAGGGATAATGCCAGCGTGATCTGCAGTTTTTTGTCTGCAAGTTCCCGCATACGCGGAACAATTCCACAGGTGGATACTGTCACATTTCTCTGGCTGATATTTAATCCATTTTCATCGGTCAGAAGTTCAATGAACTTTAACAGGTTATCGAAATTATCCATTGGCTCCCCGGTTCCCATCACGACCACATTGGAAACCCGCTCGCCGGTGTCTCTTCCAATCTGATAAATCTGGTCTAACATCTCAGATGGGGTCAGTCCTCTCACGAGACCGTCCAATGTAGATGCGCAGAATCTGCATCCCATGCGGCATCCCACCTGTGAAGAAATACAGACCGAATTGCCATGTTTGTATCGCATGAAAACGCTCTCAATGACATTTCCGTCATCTAACAGAAACAGGTATTTCCTCGTTCCGTCGATTTTGGAGATCTGTACTGCCTCCTGTTTTTATGCTGACCAGATGACTGTTCTCTTCTAACTTTTCGATCAGCGCCTTTGGGATATTGGTCATCTCCTCAAAAGACGCTGCCTGCTTCACATGAAGCCACTGGTAAATCTGCTTTGCACGGAACGCTTTCTCCCAAGCTGCTCCATGAACACAGTCAGTTCTTTCAGATTCAGCGATCTGATATCTGTCTTTTCCTTTTTGATCCATAATTCTCCTTCATTCATCAGAAGTTCCGGAAGTCTCTCACGCTTTTTTCTGTAATTTTGCCAGAAAAATCCGTCTCCATATGTTTTCTGCGGAAAAATCTGCTTTGCATTTTCACAAGTTCAAACTGTGGATGCTGTTTTAAAAACCATGTGACATTGTCTTCATTTTCCATTTTATCCATCGTACAGGTGGAATATAACAATGTTCCGCCCACCTTTACATACTGACAGACAGTTTCTAACATATTTCTCTGTAAAGAGACGAGTTCCTGTTCTGTCTGTAATGTCATCTTATATTTTATATCCGTCTTCCTGCGCATGACACCAAGCCCTGAACACGGAAGGTCGGCGATCACCACATCCGCTTTTCCGATGGAAGCCTCATCTAAAACTGTTGCATCCATCTGTACTGCACGCATATTAGAAAGCTGATGTCTTGCGATATTCTGTCTTATAAGATCAGTCTTATACTCTGTGAGATCTCTCGCCTCCACCATACCGGTTCCCCCGAGTTTTTCTGCCAGATGGACGCTCTTTCCTCCAGGTGCTGCACACACATCAATGATATAGCTGTCCTTCTTTGGAGCAACCGTTTCCGCCACCATCATGGAGCTCACATCCTGCACATAAAAAAGCCCCTCACGGAAACTTGCCAATGCATTCAGATGGTCAAACCCGGAGATCATAAATGCATAGTTTAATTCCGGCATATCTGCGCAGACCATTTTCTCTGCGGTAACGCCTTCCTCTTTCAACCGCTTTTCCAGCGCTTCCGGTGTGATCTTCAGAAGATTGGTACGGATTGTAACCGGTGTCTCCTGCAAAAATGCCTGCAGCACGCTCACCGTCTGCTCCATGCCATAATCGTTGATCCACTGTCTCACGATCCACTCCGGCATGGAATAACGCACAGACAGATATTGGGTCTGGTCTTTCTGCCCATCCGGGTAAGTGATAGTGCTTAAATTGCGGCTGATATTGCGCAGCACCCCGTTCACGAAACCGCTCAAAGAACCAAACCCTTTTCTCTTTGCCAGTTTCACTGCCTCATTGCACACTGCGGAATCCGGCACGGAATCCATATATTTTAACTGATACACGCTCATCCGCAGAATATTGCAGATGACCGGTTTCATTTTGTTTACTTTCACCTTTGGAGAACTGATTGATGATGTAGTCAAGCTCGATCATGTACTGGATGGTTCCCTCAGACACTCGTGATAAAGGCACGCTCTTTTTTTTCCAGATACTGATACTTATCGAGCACGGAACGGATCACAAGATGGCTGTAACTGCCCTCTTTTGTCACTTCCATCAGGATCCCGAGGATCAGTTCTCTCGTATTGACAGAATCAGTCACGGTCTCTTCCTCCAAATAACAGTACCAGACGCAGTAACTGTAAAATAGCTGCTGCCGCACTTGCCACATAAGTCAGTGCCGCTGCTTTTAACACTTTTTTCGTGTATGGGAGCTCACTGTCACTCAAAATACCCTGCTCGCCTAAAATGCGCAATGCCCTTGCAGATGCATTAAACTCTACCGGCAATGTCACAAGCTGGAATATCACTGCAAAAGAGAAGCAGATGATTCCAAGATTGATCAGAACTGCCCCTGTATTTCTTGTAAAGAATAATCCGATCAGAATCAACGGCCATGCAAGTGTGGAACCAAGATTGGCTACCGGGACAATTGCCGTGCGCAGTGTCAGTGGAAAATAGCTGTTCTGATGCTGGATTGCATGTCCCACACTCATGTGCTGCAACTCCAACGGCTGCAACCGATGTGGAATTGTATACATAATCGGACAGATTCAGTGTCTTTGCAGACGGATTGTAATGGTCGGTCAGATTTCCGGATACATGCTGGATCGTCACATCATAAATTCCTGCGGAATTCAGGATTCTCTGTGCTGCCTGTGCGCCTGTCATTCCCGATGCACTGCGGTACTGGGAATATTTATTGTAAGTTGATTTTACTCTTGCGGAAGCGATCATGCAGATCACTGTCCGATAATCACAAGAAAATAAGTCGGGTCAAATCCGTAATAATAATATGGCATAGTAATCATCCTTTCTTATCAGCAACGTTTTAAGAAACTGCCTTCTGTCACCGGTATCCTCTTAAGAAGGCATCCGTTGTCATTCGTTTCTTTCCTTCTAACTGTACCTCTAATAAAGCTAATACTCCATTCCCCGTCTGGACTTCCAGTTCGTCCTTTGTCACTTTTAAAATACATCCCGGAGCGGCTTTCACCTCATGGGAAATGACTTTGCGCGCCAGATCTTTAGGTTTTTGTCATCGATCCTTGTATATGCACTCGGCCATGGATTTAAGCCGCGCACCAGACGCTCGATCACCTCTGCATCTTTTGACCAGTCGATACTTCCCATCTCTTTCTGGATCTTTCCGGTGTGAGTTGCAAGCGCGTCATCCTGAGGTGTGTAAACAGCTGTACCATTTTCAATTGCTTCCATCGTTTTCACGCAAAGCTTTGCCCCTACTCCCGACAGCTTGTCAAACAGGCTTCCGCCTGTCTCATCCTCATCCACGATCACTTCCTGCTTCATGATCATATCCCCGGTATCAAGACCTTCATCCATACGCATGGTCGTGACGCCTGTGACCTGATCCCCGTTTAACACTGCCCACTGGATTGGGGTGCGCACCACGGTATTTTGGCAGCAGGGACGCATGTACATTCACACATCCGAAACGCGGCATATCAAGGATTGCTTTTGGAATGATCTGTCCAAAAAAGCCTCTACAATGATGATATCCGCATTGTACTGTCTTAAATATTCTACGCTTTCCTCTGCACGGATTTTTGCCGGCTGATACACTTCAATCCCATGTGCAACCGCACATTCCTTCACCGGTGTGTACTTTAATGCCTTGCTTCTTCCAACCGCTTTATCCGGCTGTGAGACAACCAGCACTACTTCATGTCCTGCTTTTATAATTTCCTCTAATGTCCCCACAGAAAAATCCGGGGTTCCCATAAATATAACTCTCATGATTCTCTCCTCGCTTCCGGTTTCTTTTCTGCTTCTTCCCTCTGCGCCTATTCCTCTTCCTCATAGGTAACGTCATGAAGCAGGCCTTCCACTTTTTCCCGTAAAGATGTCCGTCAGATGATCGATCTCGTGGCACATGGCTCTTGCCATTAACTCTGTGCCCTCAATCTCATATTCTTCCATATTTTCATCAAATGCATGCACCTTCACATAATTTGGTCTTGTCAACCTGTCCGGCTTTTCCGGGAATGCTTAAACATCCCTCATCGCCGGTCTGCTCCCCGGATGTCTCCAGAATAACCGGATTTACCATCACGACCGGGCCCTCGCCCACATCGATCACTACGATTCTTTTTAAGATACCCACCTGCGGTGCTGCAAGTCCAACACCGTTTGCCTCATACATGGTATCTAACATGTCTTCGATCAGCTCCCTTTTGTGCGCGGTGTCAGCTCCTTCACAGGTTTACAGATTTTTTCTAATACAGGGTCTCCCTGTACACGGATTGTTCTAAGCGCCATAAAGTCCTCCTTGTTTTAAAAACCACTCATTGGATTAAAATCAAACTGTACGACCGTATCTTTAAATGCTTTATTATCACGCATATAATGTTCGAGACGGTCTTTCAACTCAACCAGTGTCTGATAATCTTTTGTTTTTATATAAATCACCTTTTTTATAGATGTCATTTACTCTTTGCCACTGCCGGATCCGCAGGTCCTACCGGGAAAACCGTTTCTTTTTAAAATCCTCTCCCACGCGCTCCATTGCAGCTTTGATGTTCTCCTGCCAGGCGTCAATCTCCCTGCACCAGAAGCTTTGCGGAATCGTAAGCGGTCTGCTCTGCTTTGATGCACATAAGATCACAAGCATATTCCAGACCGGCGGATAGAAAAGCATTCTGCGGTATTCCATCTCCTGCTCATAAAACGCTTCATAATCCTGCTCTTTTGCAGTCTGCACACTGTAATGATCCGGCCGGTATGTCTGGATCACAACCTCTCCGGGTTCACTTCCGCGCCCTGCTCTTCCAGCCGCCTGCGTCAGCAGCTGGAAAGTGCGTTCCGCTGCATGGTAATCACTGACATATAATGACAGGTCTGCCGCCAGCACACCGACCAGCGTCACATTCGGAAATCATGTCCCTTGACGATCATCTGGGTTCCGATCAGAATATCGGCTTCCTGATTGGCAAAAGCAGATAAAATCTGTTCATAGCCTTCCTTGTTCCGCGTGGTGTCCATATCCATGCGGAGCACCCTCGCCTGTGGGAAACGTTCCTTGACGATCATCTCAATCTTCTGCGTACCCGCCTTAAATCCGCTGATATACCGCGAACCACACGCCGGACAGGTTTTCGGCATCGGTATCTCATATCCGCAGTAATGACAGACCATTTTTCCTTCCGGATGCTGTCTTGTCACATGCTGGCTTAGAGACACATCGCAATGCGGACATTTTAACACATGACCGCAGGCTCTGCAAGAGACAAAGCCTGCAACCCCTCTCCGGTTGATAAAAAGCATCATCTGCTGTCCCTTTTTCAAGCGGTCCTCCATCAGCTCCTGAAGCTGTACACTTAAAATGGAACGGTTGCCTGCTTTTAACTCTTCCCTTAAATCCACGACCTCTACTTTCGTGAGTGGTTTTTCTGCTACACGGTGCTTTAACTCTAACAGCTCATACTCCCCTGTTTTCGCCTTGTAATAACTTTCCACAGACGGAGTTGCCGAGCCAAGCACGACACTCGCACCGCACATTCTCGCACGCTCGATCGCAGTCTCCCTTGCATGGTATCTCGGAAGTGTCTCACTTTTATAACTGCTCTCGTGTTCTTCATCGATAATAATAAGCCCTAATTTTGAAAAAGGTGTGAACAACGCCGATCTCGGGCCTATCATAATATCCACGTCCCCGTTTTTTGCCCGCTCAAACTGGTCAAACCGCTCTCCCGGAGACAATCTGGAATTCATGATGGAAACCCTGTCTCCGAAACGGTTTGTAAAACCGCATGACAGTCTGAAATGTCAGCGCGATCTCAGGGATCAGCACGATCGCCTGTTTTCCCTGCGCTAACATATGGGCGATCAGTTCCATATAAACTTCCGTCTTGCCGCTTCCGGTCACACCCTTGATCAGATATGTTTTTGCAATTTTCTGATCCAGATCCCGCTCGATCGCATCCACCACGGACTGCTGTTCTTCGTTTAACGTGAGATGATACCCCTTGCTGTCTAAATGTGACACCGGGTTGCGGTAGGACCGCTCACTGACCACCTCCACGATCCCCATGGTCTCTAATGCCCGGATCACCGTTCCCGAAACATTTAACTTCTGCGTGATCATGCTCTGATCCATCTGTGGATTCTCAATCAGCGCAGACAACAGCCGCACACGCGCCTTCTGATGTTTCCGTTCAAATTCTGCAAGTTCACTTTTGGCTTCGATCTCCGTCAGCTTCAGGCGGACGCTTTTGTGTTCCACTGCATTGCCTTTTTTCTTAATCGGAATGACGGTTTTTAACGCATGGTTCATGGTCGCTCCATAGTTTTTCTTCATCCAGCCTGCCAGTGCGATCAACTGGCTTTCAATCGGAACGCTGTCTGTCACGATCCCGATAATCTCTTTGATCTTTGCCACCTCGAACTCCGGTTCATCCGTCAGCTCCACAACATATCCCTTGATATTACGTCTGCCGAATGGGACATACACCTGCATTCCAAGTGTCAGTTTTTCCTTCATTGCTTCCGGAATCCTATATTGAAATGTTTTATCTAATTTTTCATTGAATATATCAACAATGATATTCGCGTATTCCGCCATCCAGTGCCTCCTGTACTATTTTTCTGTCGTCTAACGGATATCGGATTCCTTTGATCTCCTGATAACTCTCGTGCCCTTTTCCGGCTAAAACAATAATATCCCTTTTCTCTGCCATTGAAACGGCATATTCCACTGCTGCCCTGCGGTCTGAGATCTTTATGTAAGATGGCTTTTCCCCTGCACACACTGCGCCACGCAGCCCATCCTCGATCTGGTCCATGATCCGCTCCGGATCCTCCCATCTTGGATTATCCGAGGTGATAATGGTAAAATCTGCCAGTCTGCCCGCCGTCTCTCCCATCTGATACCTTCTCAAAACGGAGCGGTTTCCTCCGCATCCAAAAATCACGATCAGCCTTGCCGGTTTGAATTTTCGTAAAGTTTCGAGCAGATTCCGAAGACTCATCTCGTTGTGGGCATAATCGATCAGGAACACATACCCGGTCCCAGCCGTCATGTTCTGACATCTTCCCGACACGATCTGTTTTGCCAGCGCTGCTTTTATCTGCTCCCGGTCCACCTTAAAATGCCCTGCCACAGAAATGGCGGCAAGCGCATTATAGATATTAAACTGCCCCGGAAGCTGCATGACGATATCCTCTCTCCGCCACTCTCTTTTTACCGTAAAATGGCTTTGTAAGCTGCCCGATTCCATTCCATACCATTCGTCCTCCGCCATCACGTCCGAAGGATGCCGGATGGAGAAGTTCTCCACCTCGCAGGTATGTCCTGCAAGTATCTTATCCACATTCGGATCATCCTGATTCACAATGCCAATGCCACATTGCCGCATCAGCCTGCTTTTGCAGTACAGATACTCGGAAAAAGTTGCATGTTCCCCCTTTCCGATATGATCCGGTTCTATATTCAGAAAACGCCGATATCAAAAAAACATCTGCCGTGCGCTGCAATGCTATGCCCTGCGAGGACACCTCCATCACACAGCAGTCACATTCATTTTCCACCATGCGTGACAGAAGCCTGTGGATCTCGCACGATTCCGGCGTGGTGTTTTTCACCGTCTCTCTCCTTCTTCCATCATAGGATTCGATTGTTCCGATCATTCCTACCCGGTAACCGGCTTCCTGCAAAATCCCGCAGTCAGAAATGCTGTTGTCGTCTTGCCATTCGTGCCTGTGATGCCGATCATCTTCATCCGTTCTGCCGGATGATCAAAGAAAGCTGCCGAGAGCGCCGAAAGCGCTTTTCTGGTATCTCTCACTGTGACCACACAGATATTTCTGTCACGGATCAGTTCGTGCACATCCACCTTCATGTGTTCTGTCAGGATCACCGGCCCCGACCTGCTTCCGATCACATAGCGGTCATCCACAACAAGTACCGCGCGCCATGCTCCACCGCCTGTGGCACATATTCATGACCATTGTTCCGGTATCCATTTATGCAAACAAAAGGGAGCCTTCTTTTTACTTTTTTTCAGAATGACAACAGATATCCGTTATCTTCCGGTCATCGTCTCCCCTTACACTTTCGTATGAAATCTGTTTTAACAGACTGCGTAATAATTGCATACCGCTCCCCTGCCTAATGGCAGAATGTACTTTTTTATTATATGACAAGAAGGCTGATTTTACAAGTTGTCCCATTCGATTCCATGTATGAAATCAATGGATCTGTGACATATTATATAAAAAAACAGGAGACTTTATTATGCGGCGAAACTTTTTTATATGCGGACTCACGGGCTGGTGCCTTGAAATTCTTTTTACCTCCATCGGCAATTGCAGCCGGCATGACCTGCGCCTGATCGGGCAGACTTCCGTCTGGATGTTTCCCATTTACGGCATGGCATGTATCATCAAACCGCTGTACAGATACTTTAAAAAAATCCCTGCTCTCTTCCGGGGCATTATCTATTCCACAGGTATTTTCTGTTTTGAGTACTTAAGTGGTTCCCTGTTAAAAAAAACACCATCTATGTCCCCGGGATTACAGCAATGCTCCCACAAACATAAATGGTGTCATCCGTCTTGACTATGCGCCGGTATGGATGGCTGCCGGACTGATCTTTGAGAAAATCCTCTCTAAGTAAGTTTTAGATCATGAATCCAGAGCATCCGACAGATCCTGCGCAGCTCTCAATGTCTAGTGTATTTAATGTGCGGCGTTTCATACGTGCCGCCTCTGATGCTTTCAAAAGATAATTTTGACTTCCTTTGACTTTCTGATGTGGATCAGTTTCAGTTCCGCATTCGTGACATCCCCCGGTGTAGCAGGTGATCGTTCCGAGCCCGAAAATGCGCTCCAACAGTGTCGTTGCCAACTTCACATCCTGTACCTTATACATGTAACAGTCATTTTCTTCCGTCTTTAACAGACCTTGATCGATCGTCAGCATGCTTGGTGTGATCGTATACTTTGTAAACGTCCATGGCAGACCGAAAAATAATAATCTCTTCCGCTCACAGTATTTTACTTCATCCTCGTCTTCTTCATGCATTGTCCTGATATCTTCAGCCATATGATACTCTTTTTTTCTCCGGATTGATTTTCATCATCATGATTATTTGATTATATCTTTTTTCTTTCAAACTGCAATATAAAAAAGCCAGCTGACGACCAAAAATTTCTGAAAATTTTATTATTTTATACCAATATAACGTAAATAATTTTTCTCTTGAATTTGGAAAATGATTATTATATGATAGTAAAAATGCCTGAGAGAAATATCACTAATTTCTTATAAAAGAGCAGGTATTTATAAGGAGGTTTATATGCGTCATTTAATGAGTCCATTAGACTTCTCCGTCGAAGAGTTAGACAAACTCTTAGACCTTGCAAATGATATCGAGAAGTTTCCTGGCAAAGTATGCCCATGCATGTGATGGCAAAAAATTGGCAACCTGTTTTTATGAACCGAGCACAAGAACACGATCAAGTTTCGAAGCTGCCATGTTAAATCTTGGTGGTTCTGTTTTAGGTTTTTCCGATGCGAGTTGTTCTTCCGCATCCAAAGGTGAAAGTGTTTCTGATACGATCCGGATTATTTCCTGTTACGCAGATATCTGTGCTATGCGTCATCCAAAGGAAGGTGCACCTCTTGTAGCCTCCCAAAAATCCCGAATTCCAGTAATTAATGCCGGCGACGGTGGTCATCAGCATCCTACCCAGACATTGACGGACTTATTGACGATCCGGTCTTTAAAGGGCAGACTGTCCAACATGACGATTGGTCTCTGTGGCGACTTAAAATTCGGACGGACCGTACATTCACTGATCAATGCTCTCATCCGTTACCCGGGGATCAGATTCGTACTCATCTCACCGGAAGAGTTAAAGATTCCAACTATATCCGCGAAGATGTATTGAGAGCCAACAATATTCCATTTGAAGAGGTGGAACGCTTAGAAGATGCAATGCCGGATCTTGATATTTTATATATGACACGTGTACAGAAGGAACGTTTCTTCAACGAAGAAGACTACGTGCGTTTGAAGAATTTCTACATTCTGACCAAAGCTAAAATGGATCTTGCAAAAGACGATATGTTAGTGCTTCACCCACTGCCTCGTGTCAATGAGATCTCTGTCGAAGTGGATGATGATCCAAGAGCTGCCTATCTTCCGTCAGGCGCAGTACGGCGTCTATGTAAGGATGGCACTGATCCTGACATTGCTTGAAATCGATACTGCGAAGCTTTAAATCCACTGATGCAGACTCTGAATCAGTTTTTATGGATTTTGAATATTAAGATTTTTCGTGACGTCCGTCACAGATAGGAGTACACATGTTAAATATTAGTGGTATTCAGGAAGGTTTCGTCTTAGACCATATCCAGGCAGGAATGAGCCTTCAGATTTATCATGATCTGAAATTAGACCAGTTAGACTGCACCGTTGCCATCATTAAGAATGCAAAAAGCAATAAGATGGGCTAAAAAGGACATTTTAAAAGTGGAATGCCCGGTTGAGGCATTAGACTTAGATATTCTCGGATTTATTGACCACAACATCACGGTCAATGTCATCAAGGATTCCAAGATCGTAGAGAAAAAGGAGCTTCACATGCCAAAACAGGTAAAGAATGTCATCCGTTGCAAAAACCCACGATGCATCACTTCCATCGAGCAGGAACTCGACCAGATCTTCCTTCTCACCGATGAGGCAAAAGAAGTTTACCGCTGCAAATACTGTGAAGAGAAGTATACCAATCCAAACCGCAGATAAAAATACTGCATAAAAAAGTCCCCATTCAAGGGGACTTTTTATATCGCAGATTTCATAATTTTTGTAAAAAATAATTCTCAGAATGGCCGCAGACAACAGCAGTTGCACAGCATATTCAAAAACAGGAGGCTTAAGCACCAGCTTCCGGAACTGGAATATGGTCTGTCATAATTATCACCCATGCTGGTGTACCATGTACCTCAAATTCCAGATGTTGTAAAACTGACGGTATTCAAAATTACTTGGCTCCATCTCGACAGCCCTTCCCGCATGCTGTTTTGCAACGATATTATTGCCGGCTCCTGATTTGCCATTGCACTATAGTAGTACCATCGTGCGCTGCGCTCTGCAAACGGAATACCGTTCAAAACATTGAGTGCTTCCGCATAACAGCGGTTTGCGATATAATTTGCAGCCGCCTGCATCTGTGGGGAGTCATTCGCTGTTCTGTATCCCTGATTTCCACTGTAATTGTACCGATAGCTTCCACCACCTGCAGAGGAGGTGTTATATCCATAACTTCCACCAAAGCTTCCGCCCGACTGTTTTTCCTTCATGATCTGATCATAGGCCTGCTGTACTTCCTTAAACTTCTCCTCAGCCTGTGCCTTATTCGGATTGTTAATATTAGCATCCGGGTGATATTTACGGCTTAAAGCCCGATATGCTTTTTTTTTATCTCATCATCCGAGGCACCCGGTGAAATACCGAGCACCTGATATGGATTCATCATATAATTCTCCTGTTACTTTTTCCTGTCTTCTTTTTTTTTCTCTTCGTCTTTTTCTCTTCAAGCTTCTTTTTTCTAAGCTGTAAGTATTCATATCTGCTCCATACACCAGAGTATAGAATATTCCGCAAAATATCCGCATGCAGTAAAATCGGCAGACGCTCGAATGACTTGGCACATTCCGACATCATGCTCGTCAGCAAAGCAATTTACAGAATGTATCAAATTCCTGATCATTTTCTTTTTCCATGTATACAAGCGGATTGTAGCAGTTCTTCTTCTGGTCTGCATCATAGTCCTCGTATGCGTCCATCAGATAAATAAACTTACCCATATAAAATCCGAGGGTACGCATCTCCTCCTGCCACTCATCCTCTCTCCAGCACATGATCTCACCAAGCATCTCACCGGTAAGACCTGCCACAAGATCGAGATTCGTCTCTTTATTCTTCTCTGCTTCCGCTGTCTTGCGCATGAATTCTTCCAATGCCCTTACCTGTCTTGGATATTTTGACACGATACGAGTATAATCCTTATCGAGTATTTTTACAAACGCTTTTTTCGTGTAGGATTTCTCGTCCTTCCAGTCATCTAAAAGATTCTGGTATGCCAGGATCAGGTTCATGTCTGCGGCATACTCTGTCGCCTCATTGATGTAAGCCGTCCGTTTCTTCGTCGGGTGCAGCGGACAGGTAAACTCTGTCTCGGTGTTCTCCAGTTCATACAGCCCAGTCAGCAGAACGATCAGAAATGTCAGATCATAACTTAATAGCATCTGCCCTTTTGTGCCACAGTTTGTTTTGAGTTTCTGGCAGAGTCCGCAGTAATATGCCTGATATATTTTTTTACTTTCTTCCGATAATTCTTTTTTGATTGATATTGATATAACCAAACAATGGAAAAATCTCCTTTTATTTTCAACTTTTTTCACAAATTCTGTCCGGCATTTTGGACAGGTAATACAGATTTTTCCTCTGCCTTTTGGCACTCTCACTTTCTGTTTACATTGCGGACATTTGTAAAATCTGTAGTTTTTTTCTCTGTGCCAGATGCTTTTTAAACCGGTCCCACTTCACTGCCATCTGATATCTGTAGTTGAGATATTTCTGATTTTCTGCATATCTTGCGGAAATATTCTTTGAGAACATTCTCCATGTGGAATAGATCATCAGCGCGATCGCCAGCCAGTAAAAAATGCCAAGACGGCTGAACATCGACAAAAAAGCAATACCAGTGTAGCAATGCTCTGTGCCTTTGCCAATTCATCCGCCCCATATCTTCCAATCATAAAACGCTGTATTTTCTCCCTCATTGTTCCGACCTCCTATCAAGTGATTTTATGTTACGCTTCAAAGGAAATCGCGTCAACACACCTATTGTCTTTTAAGAAACATTTTAGATTTCTATAATAATTTAAAATAACTGTACTTTCTGACGCATGCTCACACCATCCTGTGCATAGGAAATCGCGGTATCCGAGTCGATCATGCTCTTCATATAAAGATCGTACCGGCATCGTCCATGGAGACCATTCCCTCTTTTCTGCAGCTGCGCATCACGGACGGTATCTGGAAATACTTCTGTTCCTTTATCAGGCTTTGTATCTCCTGATTTGCCAAAAGAACTTCAAACGCCGCCACACGTCCGCCTCCATCCAGTCTCGGAAGAAGCTGCTGGGAAATAACGCCTGTTAACACATCCGAAAGCTGTGAACGGATCTGCTGCTGCCTGTGATCCGGGAAACATTCCACGATCCGTTCGATGGAAGCCACCGCATTTTGGGTCGGAAGTGCGGCAATCACAAGATGTCCCATCTCCGCCGCAGTCAGCGCAAGTGAAACCGTATCCAGATCTTCCATCTCACTGATCAGAATGACATCCATATCCTGTTTTAATGCAGCTTTTAATCCTGCTTCATAAGACCGGCTGTCAATGCCGATCTCCCGCTGTAACACCATGGACTTTCTATTCTGAAAAAGATACTCTGCCGGTTTTTCCAGTGTCAGGATCGACCGCTCATAATTGGAAGCAATATGGTCGATCATCGATGCCATCGTTGTTGTCCTTCCACTGCCGGCTGCACCTGTCACAAGAATGAGTCCCCTTCTCCTCCCAGCCATCTTCACTGCTGCCTCCGGAAGTCCAAGCATCTGCGGTATTGGAATCTCCTCTGCGAACAGACGGACAGACATTGCACACGTTCCACTCTGCCGGAACAGATTCACGCGGACACGCTTATTGAAAACCGGGCAGGAAAATTCAACCTCTCCATTTTCTTCGAATGTTTTCTGCTGTTTTTGTCCAGCAATGCCTCTAAAAGCTCCTCCATGGAAAAACACGTTCCATTCCTCTGTCATATCCACAAGCCTTCCATCTACCCGGAGCAGCAACTGCCTTTTTGGCACATAATGGATATCGGAAGCTCCTTTTTTTCCTGCCTCTTCTAATATCTTATGAAATTCCTGTAAAGATCCGGTAGTATCACTCTGCATGATCGTCCTCAACTTTCTTCTATATATGATTGCCACGATTTTTTTCTTGTATACACATTGCACTGCTCTTTTTGCAGGTGCAACGATAGTTTTCTACACTTACACCATCATACAACAATCCGGCATAAAAAAAAGATGTCAGCTGACATCTTCTCTATCTAAAATAAGCAGGACGATAAGCCGGGTTATGTCCGTCTGCAAAACGCAGACACGAATGATCATCTTTCTAGAATGACTGTTACCAGCCATTTCAAGCGACCTACCTAAAGCTGGCGGGCCACGTCAACGCTTTTGTTCGGTCTTGCTTCGAATGGGGTTTACATATGCCCCTTCCCCTGTTACCTAGGAAGGCGGTAGTCTCTTGCACTGCCCTTCCACCCTTCGTATTCCGGCATTACCCGGGAACCGGCGGTATATTTCTGTTGCACTATTCCTTTAATTTTCGGAGTCGCCTCCACCGGACGTTATCATTAAAAACAACTTCCGCCGATAAATTCGCGCAGAATGGAATTCTGGTTGATCCCATCGCTCGGCATTGGAAGGAAATAGTCCAGGAATTTCAGCAGACGCTTTGCCTCTAAATATTCCTGGCAGTCTTTGTCAATGGCAAAAAGCAATGGTTCCGCATACATTTTAAGAACCGCCAGCTCGTAGATGAGCGCGGAGTTAAACATCACATCCGCTCCCTCCTGAAATGGGAAAATATACTTTTCTTCTCCTCTGCGCACGGAATCCCACATAGCGATGGTCTCTTTTGCAGAGGTTCCGCGTGTCCGTGCATCGCGGACGATCCGTCGGATCAGTCTTCCGTCAGTCGTCGGCAGACAGTTATGTTCATCAATATTCAACTGCGTCAGCGCACTGATATAAATCTTAAACTTGCTCTCGATCGGCAAGGGAATAGGACAATTTATCATTCAGTCCATGGATCCCCTCAATGACTAACACATCATCCTTTCCCAGTGTCATACGCTTCTTTATCTTTGTATTCCCTTTTTCCCGTCTTGAAGTTAAAAATAGGAAGATTGACTGTTTTTCCTGCCAGTAGTTCATTCATGTCATGGTTGAATAATTCCACATCCAGCGCATCCAGACATTCAAGATCCAGTTCGCCGTTCTCATCCCTTGGACAGATGTCACGGTTCTTATAATAATCATCCAGTGGAAATGGATGCGGATTCAGTCCTTTTGCAGCCAGCTGAATGGACAGTCTGTGTGAAAAAAGTCGTTTTTCCTGAGGAGGATGGTCCTGCGATCATAATGAATTTCCGGTCTTTTGCTGAAATGATCTCCTCGGCAAGCCTTCCGATACGCTCCTCAAACAGGGCTTCCTGCGTCAGTATCATCTGCTGTGTTTTTCCGGCTGCGATCGCATCATTTAAGGCTCCGATCGTATCGATCTCAAGCATTTTTCCCCAATCTCTGGATGTCTTTAACGTGTGGAACAGTTTTTCTGCCGGAACAAACGGTGCGACCTCTCTCGTATTTTTATCCGGAAACTGAAGCATAAATCCATCCGCATAAGGGATCACATCATAATAGCGCAGATATCCGGTCGATGGCACCATAAATCCGTAAAAATAATCCATGTAATGATCGAGTTCATAAATATTGACTCTGGAACTTCTCCGGTAACGGAACAGCTTTTCCTTGTCTGTCATTCCAAGGTCATGAAACAGTGTCACGGCGTCATCCGTATTGATACTCTCCTTGTGGATCTCAATATCGGAAACTACCATCTGATACATCTCATTCTTTAATTTATTGATTTCTGTTCCTGATACTTTCACAACTTCCTCTGTATCATTCTCCCACTTCACAAGTTCACAATAATTTCCCTGTCCGATGGAGTATTTTACACGCACCGATATATTCCCTTTTCCCCAGAGATTGTAGACTGCCTTCTGCATTAAAAGTGTCACGCTCCTGCGGTACGCCTTTTTCCCTGTCTTGTCTGCGGTTGTGAGAAATTCTACGGTTCCGTCTCCATCTGCACACTTATTTAACTCCCCGCAGCCGCTTATTGTACAATACCAAAACAATATCATCCTGATAAGCATCGCTGTAATCCTGTGCAATCCGCTAAAAAGCTTGTTCCTGCCGGATACTCTTTTTCTCCCTCTGATTGTTAACGTAACTGTTTTTCCGTTCATCGTAATCCCCCATTCCTCTTAAAACAAAATACGAAACCTAATGAACTTAAGTTTCGTATTTTGCTTTTCTTATTTTTCTTATAAATTACTGCTGGATCAAATGTCACACTGACTGTACCGGTTCTTAAATCTGCTACTGCTGAAATCTGCAATGGCGTATTATAAATATTCACAAATCTTAAGTCGTAATAATTACCTGCAATTGTCGCATCTCTGCCTTCTGGAAGATATGGAACCGGGAGAGAATGTGGGTGACGCTCAGTCGCCGGGATTCCTCCGTTTAACATTGCAGAATACATGGTAGAAGATACCTGACAGATACCTCCGCCTGTTCCTGTGGAATGTTTACCACTCACATAAATTGGCGCTTCCACATAACCGTTTGCTGCCGTTCTTGGCAGGATCGTTCTGTTAAAGGAAAACTCTTCCCCGGCTGAATGACTACACCGTTGATTCTGGAAGCTGCCACTGCAATGTTGGTTGCTCTGGAAGCTCTCGGATCAAACTTTTGTTGTGCAGGAACCACGGACAATCGCTGCCTGTGCTCCCTCCCAGCCGAGATCAGTGTCGTTGCATTTCTTCCTCTGCTGCACCGTTTGCCGCATAATGGGCACAGTAGGATGCAAGGTCATTGCCGAATGCTGCCTGAAGATCCGGGTAATTGGCTCTGTAAATTGCAACATTGAAATTAGCGCAGCCTGATCTTCCCTCATAAATGCCGGAAGATACAAAATGATTGAACAACTTCTGTGCATCATATCCAAACGCCGCCTGAAGATCCGGGTTGGAATTATAATAATATTCTGCATCAAATACTGCCTGATATGCACCTGTATTCGATGATTTCTTTGCTGCATTTGCCGTGACAGTGCTTCCCGGACAACAGCACCATGCACAATGCAATGGATAAAATCTGTATTACTTTCTTTTTCATAAGAAACTCCCTTCTTTGGTATCATATTATTCCAGACCATACGTTACTCTGGTAAATTATGGTAAGATAAATGTAGTATAACACTTTTTAAGGATTTTCTACAATCGTTCCTTCACGATATGCCTGAAGTAAATTTTCAAGATCACGGATATTTTCCCGCATCACTTTTCCATTATCTGTGTCTGCAACCGTTTTCCGTCTCACAACATGCTGCACCAGAATCGTATGTGATACAATATCATTTCCATCCGAAACTGCCTTTTCCACGGATTCAAAAGGCTCATGCGCCGCCAGCACAAGTCCATATGAATTGTAGATCAATGTGTACCCGGCAATTCCGGTCTTTGGCTGATAAGCCTTGGAAAAGCCGCCATCTATGATGAAGCTTGCCCCCGCACTTCACCGGGGACTCTCCCTTTTTGCCTCGATCGGGATATGTCCATTGACAATATGCGCCTCCTGGCCGGACAGTCCGAACTCTGCGAGGATCGCATTTACGACCTCTTCTTTTCCAGCAGCCGGTAATACGGATTTTTCGGTTCCACATGTGTCGCTTTCTCTGCCACAAAATACCGCTCGAACGTTGTCATCTTATCTTTGCCAAACACCGGTGAATTTTTATTTTCCCAGATAAACCAGAGAATGTCTGATCCCTTTTTCTTCTCTTCCGGGTCAATGGCGTAATAACCTT